>Ga0073928_10000240_pt1 | contig 133562 bp, 138 predicted proteins | sample PaiPotPPA55metaG_FD_76969 | JGI IMG/M metagenome (GOLD analysis project Ga0073928, IMG submission 76969) | Iron sulfur acid spring bacterial and archeal communities from Banff, Canada, to study Microbial Dark Matter (Phase II) - Paint Pots PPA... ... | reverse complement strand
ATCCCCGCCACCTTCGCCTGCGTGTTTGTCTCCGCGCTGGGCGACCGGACCGCGACCTGGAAAGGCGCGCTGGTACTGGCGGTGGTTGTTACCGTTTTCGGCGTCGCGGTGTTCTCGTATCTGCTGCAGATCCCGATGCCGCTCTTCAAGGCAGCGTGGTTGTCATGATTGAAACCGCTTTAACCGATCTCTGGTACGGGTTTGGCGTCGCGCTGCAGCCGCATAATCTGATGTGGTGTTTCATCGGCGTGCTGGTCGGCAACATGGTCGGCGTGCTCCCCGGCATGGGGCCGCTGGCGACCATCTCGATCCTGCTGCCGCTCACCTTCGGCATCAAGCCGGTTGGTGCAATCCTGATGCTCGCCGGCGTCATGTACGGCGCGCAATACGGGGGCGCGATCTGCTCCATCCTGCTCAATTTGCCCTGTCATCCCCCACACGCTGTGACCTGCATCGACGGTTTCCCAATGACGAAGCAGGGAAAGGGCGGCATTGCGCTAGGCCTTACCGTGTTCGCGTCGTTTGTGGGCGCTTCCTGGGGCATTACCGAGATGATCTTCCTTTCGCCCCTGCTGGTCCAAGCGGCCCTGCAATTCGGCCCCACCGAGATCTGCTCGCTCATGCTGTTGGGACTGCTGGCGGGATCGACGCTGGCGCGAGGTTCGCCGATCAAAGGCGTGGCCATGACAGTGTTGGGCCTGCTGTTTGCCACCGTTGGCCAGGATCTCGAGACCGGTTCCGAGCGTCTTACCTTTGGGCTTCCCGAGCTCGCGGACGGTATCGAGCTGGTCGCGCTGGCGCTGGGATTGTTCGGCATCGCCGAGTTCATGAACAGCGTCAATCAAGTGGCGACGATCAACACCAAGTATACCAACGTGCGCCTGCGCGACATGCGGCCGAGCAAGGCCGACTTCAAGCGGTCGATCGCGCCGATGTTTCGCGGCACGATAATCGGCAGCCTGTGCTCGCTCATTCCCGGCACGGGCCCGACCATTGCGTCCTTCATCGCCTACGCAACGGAAAAGAAGGTGTCCAAGACCCCGGAACTATTCGGCACCGGCATGATCGAAGGCGTCGTTTGCCCGGAGGCTTCGACCCACTCTTCCGTGCAGGGCGATTTCATTCCCACCATGAGCCTCGGCATTCCGGGCGATGCAGTGATGGCCCTTCTGCTCGGCGCCTTGATGATCCAGGGAATCGTGCCCGGACCGCAACTGATCAGCCAGCATCCCGATATTTTTTGGGGATTGGTCGCCAGCTTCTGGATCGGCAACATTCTGCTCGTGCTGCTCAACGTGCCGCTGATCGGCGTATGGGTGAAGATGCTGGCCATCCCCTATCGATATCTCTATCCGAGCGCGCTGTTTTTCGTCTGCATCGGGGTCTACGCCGCCAACAACGACATGTTCCAGGTCGGAGAGGTGCTCGTGATTGGGCTCCTGGGCTATATCCTGCTGCGATTGGGGTTCCACCCTGCGCCGATCTTGCTCGGTTTCGTGCTCGGATCGCGCTTCGAGGAGAATTTCCGCCGGGCGATGTTGATCGCGCGCGGCGATTTCTCCGTGTTCGTCACGCGGCCTATAAGCGCGTTCTTCATTGCGCTCTGCGTGCTGCTGATTGCGACCCAGATTTATTTTCGGCTGCGTCCTCCGCGTGTACCCGTACTCCCCGCGGTTGCGCCGGCCGAGTGATGGTGGTCAGCGCGCCGCCAAAGATGCGGCGCGCTCACTCGATCACCTCGTCAGCGCGGCCCAGCAGCGTGATTGGAAATGTAAGGCCAAGCGCCTTCGCCGTCCTGAGATTGATGACGAATTCAACTTTGGTCGATTGCTGGACCGGCAGGTCCGCGGGCTCCTCGCCCCTGAGAGCTCGGCCGGTATGGATGCCGATCAGACGGAACTGATCGGAAAGACTGCCGCCATAGCTCATCACATCCCGATATGCCTGAATTCGTTTTTGAGCCCGATGACATCGCTGCGATCCTGGCGTACCTCAATTCCATCCAGGAATGATGACAGGCAGCTGGAGAGGGACAATGACCGTGACGACCTCAAAGACGATTGCGGCACTGATCGGCCCGACGCTGATCGCCATCGCGCTCGCAATGCTGTTCAATCTCGGCTCGTTTGCCGCGATGATGGATCAGGTTTCCCGCGATCCCGCGCTCATCTTTCTATCGGGCGTTCTGTTGTTCGTTGCCGGGCTTGCGATCCTGCGCGCCCACAATGTCTGGACCGGCGGCTGGCCTGTGTTGGTCAGCGCCCTCGGCGCGCTCGCGGTGCTCGGGGGTCTTGGGCGGATGTTCTTTCCGATCCGCCTTGCGGAATTGGCTGTTCAGATCGGACAGCATCGCGGCGTTGTGCTCGTAGCCATGCTGGTATCTTTGCTGCTCGGTAGTTTTCTGTCGGTGAAGGCGTACAGCCGCGACGAATGACGCGCGATGCGTTCGCGTCAGTGATTATCGAACCCGGAGACGAGTGAGCGTCGGGTGCTCAGCCCGGTTGAGGAAAAGCTGAGGTCGAGGACTTTCCACTCGTTGTATTTTGCGGAGGGCAGAAAGCCGTAAGGCTGGCATTGATGCAATGCGCGCATGGCCGTTTGCAACAGCGCAGGTCCGTTTGACGAGGCGCTGGCCGCAAGCATGGTCGGCTCCCCCGCCAGGGTTCCATTCGGCTTCAGAGCGACGCGCAAAACCGCCATCAATTGCCCATCGTCGGCGAGACCAGCGGGCGGGCTCCAGCATTTTTGCAAGTGCGCCTTGAACGCAGCGATATCGCTTTGCGAGAGATTTGCCGCGGTCTCGGTCTCGTCATAATGGGTCGTGCTCACAGGAAGCGAGCTCAGCGCTGCATCAAGCCAGCTACTGCCGAACTGGGGCAATTCGGCCTTTGGCTCATCTTTTGGTTGCTCCTGCGCCGCTGGCGCCACGGTACCTGACGTTGTCGGTTCGGTCCGCACCGGGGCGGCGGCCGCCATTCGCGCCGGCGCAGGCGCGCTCCTTGACTGTAATGCTTGCTGCGGCTGTCTGGCCTGGTCCTGCCGGGAACTGGGCCGCAACGGCTGGGACGGCGGGCTATTGCTGGCGCGGGCCTCTGATTGTGTCGCCCCGCTATCCGCCGAAGCAGCCTCAGGGGTATTTGCCTCGTCCGGTACTGGGGCATCTGCTGCCTCGCCGAGCTCATCAGGCGAAACAATATCGACGCTGATGGCGTTTTCGGCCGGGTTTGCAATTGGCGCAGAAGACGGCAGTGCGTTCAGCGCGCAGAGGAGCACGTGTGCCAGAGCTGATACGGTGATTGCGGTGCGCACGAAAAAGCAAGCCTGCCTTCAGAAATCGGCAAAGCCGATTCCGCATCCCATTGGCTAGAGCATAGCGCCTTTACCGTGTCCGCACCTGGCTGCTTTGGCGGGCAGAACGAGGTTTTGGCTCAGGTGTGGCAGATTTGCCGCTATGATCGGCAGCCAAATATGCGGATTATGCGCCCATTTGGCCGCTCTACGCTCCCGCAGGGGTCGCTTGGCGCGTGATTGCCGACGCTTGTGCCCGGATCGCATCGTCGCGCCGCTTGCGCGCGAGCGCGGCCTCTCCTCCGTTGGTGGCGTGGTAAAGGTCGAGGGTGTCGAACTCGTCTGCGCCGGGTGGGGCGATGGCAATGTCGGTATAGGACCAGCGATCGGGCGCCGCCGTGATTTCGGCGAGCATCGCCCTGCATTGCCGGTAAACGGCCCAGTATCGGCGCAGCTTGACGAGGATTTCGCCGAAATACCGCGGGTAGAACAAAAATGGGTTCTCCAACGGCAATCCATGTCGGCGGTCACGCCGGAATTTCAACCGCAACGCTCCGCCTTCGAGCGGGTGCACACCCTCATACGCGCTCACCAGCTTGAACCACAGCAGCGTGGACAATGTCGTTTTTGGCCGGCCAAGGGGGCTCGCGGCAGCGCGGCGCAGAATCGTCCGGATGTGCTCGAAGCTGTAGAAGTGCTGCCACGCCGCACGGTACGCGTCCTCCCATTCCTTATCGGTCATCTTGGGGTGATGGGTCACACGATTGTTCAGATCGTATTTGTTCATATCGGGATCCATCCAGACCCCTTTCTCCCACAGAACCTTGTGGTCTTCCGACCCCGGCAGCGGTGTGAGAAAAAACAGCTCGAGGATGTCGAGCGGCAGCTCTCGCTTGATGATCTCAACATCTCGCAGGATGCTGTCTTTGCTGTCGCCAGGGAAGCCGATGATGTAGCCGGCACAGGTGATGGCACCATGCTCGCGCCATTTCTGCAGCATCTGCCGATAGTCGGTAATCTTGTTCTGGCGTTTCTTGGCGGCGATGAGATTGTCGGGGTTGACGTTCTCAAGCCCAATGAATACGCGCCGCACCCCTGCGCGTGCTGCCTTCTCGATGAAATTCGGGATCTTGTGGCAGAGCGTGTCGACCTGGATGGTAAATCCGATCTTCGGGCAATCTCCGGATCGCAACGCGATCAGCCGGTCGAACAGCGCTTCCCAATCGCGGTTGCGGGCGAAATTGTCGTCGGTGATGAAAAATCGCCTGATGTTCTGGGCATAGTTTTCGCGAACGATCTTCTCCACGTCATCCGGCGAACGGAAACGGCTCTTGCGGCCCTGCACGTTGATGATGGTGCAGAAGGAGCACTGGTATGGGCAGCCGCGGCCGAGATCCATGCTCGAGAGCGATCCGGCCGTCCGGCGGATGTACCGTCGCGGCAAGATCGGCGGCGGCTCCCCCTGCAGATTGGGAAGCCGGTCCATGTAATTGTAGAGCGGAGCAAGCTGGCCGTTCCAGGCATCCCGGAGCACCTCGTCGAGGCGACCTTCCTCAGCCTCACCGGCAAACAAAGAGATGCCGAGCGCCTGGGCTTCGCGGAGATCCTCCGGCATTTCCGGCAGCATGGCGATGCATCCCGAAACGTGGAAGCCGCCGATGCAGACCGGCAGTCCGGCGGCGCGGAACGAGCGTGCAAGATCCACCGCGCGTGGAAACTGGTTGGATTGCACGCCAACGAGGCCGATCACCGCCTTGCCGCCGGCCGCACGAATGTCGCGGAGAATTCGCGGCGGTCTGACCCGCCGGTTGGTTTCGTCATAAGCATGCAGCCGGATCTCAACGTCAGCGCCAAGGACGCGCCGGTCGCGTGCGTCCTCGGCGAGCGCATTCAGGCAGGCGAGCGTGTTGGAGGGAATGGCTGAGCGGAACCATTGGATCGGGTAGCCGTCCGCATCGTAATGCGTCGGCTTGATCATCACCAGGTGGAACAGCTGCGGGTTCCCATCCGCTGAGATGGCCGCTTCGTTTCCAGAGCGCATTATGTCCATTCTCGATAGCGGCGCGACGATGTTTCGGCTTTCTCGGTTGGCACAACAGCAGCTCCAGCCGTTTCGAATGTCGGATATCGGACTGCCCCGCTTTACCAGTGTTGCCGTGGAACAGCCAGCCTAGAAAAAGGAGGGCCGCGGTTATGTCGGGGCGCGTTTCAAGCGCTCCGCTACTCGGTTCCCGGTCCCGCCTCGCGCATCTCCTCGAGCAGATGCTGCATGCTCCGGCGCAGGCCGTGCACCTGGTCGATGAGGTGCAAAATGACTGCGATCCCTTCATCGTTAACGCCGAGGTCGTCCCGCAGATCGTGGATGAGCTGCGCGCGCGCGAGATCCACATCGGCAAATGCGACCTCGGGCTCGGTTTGCGGCGGAATGATCCAGCCCGCGGCCATCCAGCCCTCAAGTGTTTGATGCTCGATCCGCGCCCGCACCAGAAATTCCTGTCTCGAGATCATTCTACACCTCCAGCCCGCGACGGGGATCGTGCCGTTGTCCCGCCTGCCATCGGCGGGCGAATTCTTCGATCTCCGGATCGAGTTGCTCAGGGAGCACAATCTTCAGCGTGACATATTCATCGCCCCGGCTGCCGTCCCGGCGCCCGACACCCTTGCCTCTGAGCCTGAGCACTCTCCCGGTATTCGCTCCTTTCGGCACCGTCATGCGCACTGGCCCCGTCGGCGTGGGCACGTCCAGCTTAGCGCCCAGCACGGCTTCCGGCAGACTGATGGGCAGCTCGATATGGATGTCGTCGTCCTTGCGCGTGAACAATGGGTGCGGTCGCACTTCAACTTCCACCAGCGCATCCCCGGGCGGACCTCCGCCGATGCCGGCGGCGCCCTTGCCGCGTAATCGCAGGACCTGCTGGTCGCGAGTCCCCGCCGGAATGACCACGTCGAGGGTTCCTCCGTCGGGCAGGGTGATGCGCTTGGTCGCTCCGTTCACCACCTCCGTGAACTCGACCGGCAGGCGGAAATGCATGTCGGGTCCGCGCATGCGAAAACGCGTTTGCCCTGAGCCGCGGCCGAGAATGTCCGCAAGGATATCATCTCCTTCCATGAAATCGGCAAAGCCGCCGGCGTTGGCATAGGCGTGGTCCTGCGCATCGGCCGTATGGAAATCGCGGTAGTACCGCTCGCGCGGCCGTTCCGCGCCCGAAGCGTCGATCTCGCCGCGGTCGAAGCGCCCACGCTTGTCTGGATCGCCGATGATGTCGTAAGCGCCCGAGACTTGCTTGAACTTCTCTTCCGCCTTCTTATCCCCGGGGTTGAGATCGGGGTGCAGCTGCTTGGCCAACCGGCGGTAAGCCGACCGAATCTCGTCCTGCGTTGCCTCTCTCTTCACGCCCAGGATCGCATAAGGATCCTCGCTCACCCGTGCCTCCTCTGTGATCTCACATCAATTCGTGCCCAATTGCGTCAAAGTCGGATAGCATGAGGCTCCTGGGACGGGTTTTGGCGCAACACTCGTCAATGGCCGCATCCGGATAGGCATAATGCTCGTTGGGGTACCAAAGGAAATCAAGGACAGCGAATACCGGGTTGGGCTCGTGCCGTCGACCGCGGCCGAGCTCATCGCCAACGGCCACCGCGTCATCATCGAGCGCAGTGCCGGCGTTGGAGCGGGGCTTGCCGACGCCGATTATGAGGCGGTTGGAGCGCCGATCGTTCCGACCGCCGATGAGATCTACGCACGCGCGGAGCTCGTGGTGAAGGTCAAGGAGCCGCTGGTGCAGGAACGCAAGAAACTGCGGCCGGGACAGGTGCTCTTCACCTATCTGCATCTTGCGGCCGACCGCGCCCAAACAAACGACCTCCTGGCTTCGGGTGCCATAGCCATCGCCTATGAGACGGTGACCAGCCCCCAGGGAACCTTGCCCTTGTTGACGCCCATGTCGGAAGTGGCAGGCCGCATGGCGCCTCATGTGGGCGCACGCTGCCTGGAGAAGGAAAATGGCGGACGCGGCGTGCTGCTTGGAGGCGTACCTGGGGTGCCGCCCGCCGACGTCGTGGTGCTCGGCGGCGGCGTTGCCGGCAGCCATGCGGCATTGATAGCTGCGGGAATGGGAGCAACCGTCACCGTGGTCGATCGTAACCCCGAGGTGCTGCGCCGGATCTCCAACCAGCTCGGCACCCGCATACGCACGGTGTTCTCGACCGCAGATGCAATCTCCACGCTGTGCCGTCGCGCCGATCTCGTGATCGGATCCGTGCTTATTCCAGGGGCAAAGGCGCCCAAGCTCATCACTGCGGACACGGTCAGAGGGATGAAATCCGGAGCCGTGATCGTCGATATCGCCATCGATCAGGGCGGGTGTGCCGCGACTTCCCGTCCGACCACGCATTCGGCACCGACCTATACTGTCGATGAGGTCGTCCATTACTGCGTCACCAACATGCCGGGCGCGGTCGCGCGGACCTCGACGTTCGCCCTCAACAACGTGACGCTCCCATTCGTGCTGGCGCTCGCTGAGAAAGGGGTTCGCCGCGCGCTCGGGGAGGATCCCCATCTGCGCAACGGGCTCAACGTCTATGAGGGCAAGCTCACGCACCGCGCCGTGGCACAGGCTCTGGGGCTTGCGTTGACGCAGCCGGAGGCCGCGTTGCGTCTCTGAAGGCGGCTACAGCGGCTCTGACGCTCCATGCTCCTAAAGCGAGTTCCGCTCAAGTTGAAGCACGCGCCGCGCTTTATTCCGCCGTCGTCGCTGAGGAGGGCGCATGCTGGTATGCGCTCGTCTCGCAAGGCGCGGGTGGTACCTGATCGTGGGTTTACCATTGGCTTCGGTGTTGGGCCCCAGGCGGGGGAGTGGCTTCCTCTGCCTGTAAATCCCTGTAAAGGGGGCGGGGCGAGAGCCAGAATCTGCAAAAAAGTGAGTATAAACAAGGACATGTGCCGAAATGGCAGGACCCGGAACAGGAAATAACAGGGAAATAACAGGGAAATGACCAGTGATTCATGACGGAACGTCGCGATCTCGCAAAACAGGGGCTCGTTCTTACGTGTGGGCAGGAGTGGTTCCAGGCACAACCGAAGGGCCGCGATATTGCCGGCCTTGGCCATCTCGATGGCCAAACAAAAAGCCCGGCGCAGTGTCGCGACCGGCTCCTGTCGCAATTTCCGAGAATGCCTGTTTGTACACGAGTCCCGTTACGTTGTAAATACCTCGCAAAATGTGCGTTGGTAGCACACGCGTTGTCCGGGTTACGTAGGGTGAAGCACTACGGGGCACCAACGGCGCTTTGCATTTTCAGGCCAGAGTTGCGCCTGTTCCCGCGCGCAGCTGGACGCATTCATGTCGCTGCCCCAACAGGCAAAGCCCGGCGCGGTAATTCGTGCCGGGCCTCGACACGTCTTCTCAAGCATACGCCTTTATGCCTGAGTCCCGCTTCAAGCTCCAGAAGTCGCAAGTTGCATCGGTTGCATTGTCGCAACTTGTATCGACTCGATTTTTGCGGCCCTGAATCAGAATTTTGTCGTAACGTACCGGGTTCGCTAAAGCAGTTTCCCGATGCAGAGAAAGCGAGCGCATGACACGGTTTTATCAACCCGACCTGACCGCCAATATCGACAGTCCATTCGTGCGGGACGGCAATGACAAGCTCGTTCGGCGATCATACTGGCTGGATATGGATGATCGCACTCTCGTCATGGTCATGGTCAACGGCATCGGTGCCGGTTTGGCGAACGATGAGAAGAGAGCGCATCTGATCGACCTGGGTCGTGAGCATCTCTTCGACAGGGTTTGCATTCAGGAAATCCTGCCGCCAGAGAGATGACCGCAGCGTGGAGCTGCGCGTGCATGCGGCCACTGCAACCGCGACCAACAAAAAGCCCGGCACAACGGCCGGGCTTGCAGGTTGGCGCACACCATGACAATCAAAAATTCGATACGGCACTCTCCAGCCCGAGCAGATGCGCGAGCGACTTGAGCTCGCGCCGCTGGTCGTCATTGAAGCTCATCACCAGCGGATATCCGGCGGACTTCAGCCCCTCGACATTCACCTTGCTCATGTCGACCGCCGCTGTCTGCGTCCGGTCCCGCTTGTATTCCATCTTGCGCAACTCGACGGCGACCGCTGGCCAATATTGCTCCTGCTCCGGCGTGAGATTGAGCCTTCGCTTGATGCTGGCGATCTGGGATTCGTTCAGTACTGCATTCGATCGGCGCGCGGACCGGATGGGGACCGCATGCTGGATCGACCCTACGAACGATGGCTGCATAGCTGAGCTTGCTTCCTCCGCGGGGTGCGCAGAAGCTGTTGCTATCGGCGCAGCTTTCAGCGGATAGATCGGCGTCGGATCTAGCAGCCCGGCTGAGCTGTCCGCCGAGGCATAGGCAACAGTCATACCTGAATTGGCCGGCGAATCTGCCCAATCATTCGGAAAGCGCAAATTCACTACGTCCGCAGCCGAAAGCTGCGGCAACTCGGACCGGCTTGGCCCCGAACGGGCATTGAGGCCGAGAGCAAAGCCTGTCATGCCCGCGACGCCCAAGACACAAAGGCCAGCCGCGACTGCGATGCTGTTCCGTCTGAACAGTGCCGCCACGTCCCCCTACCCCCCAATTCCACCCCGACATTGTTTTCTCAAACCGAGCTTAATTATGGCTTAGCCGGAGTTGCGGCGGGATCCGTCCCTATTCGCGCCGGCGCCTCGCCTATCTCTTTGGTACGAATGCCTTTTCCGCAAAAGCGGATGCAGTTGCGCCCGCTCGACCATTTGCTCCGACTGACATTATGGACACGCTGGAAAGTCGGCGGAGCCGATTTGCCGGCGCCCACGAATGACGGCCGGGTAGAGCCCAGTGAAAAGCCCGGCAGAAATTGCCGGGCTTTTCCTTAGTTCCGTTGACGACGGGAAACCTATGCCGCCTCGTCTTCCACCACCGAATCCCGATCCTGCTCCTCGGCCTCGCTTTCGCCTTCGTCAGCGCCCTCGGCGGGCTTGGGACCCCGACGTGGACCCTTGGCAAGAGCGGCTTCGATTTCCTTGATCGCTTCGGTCTCGGTAATGCGCTGCACGGCCGAAATCTCGCGGGCAAGGCGGTCGAGAGCGGCCTCATAGAGCTGACGCTCCGAGTAGGACTGCTCCGGCTGGGTGTCCGAGCGAAAGAGATCGCGGACCACCTCTGCGATGGCCACGATATCGCCGGAATTGATTTTTGCCTCGTATTCCTGCGCACGCCGGGACCACATGGTCCGCTTGATCCGGGCGCGGCCCTTGAGCGTGTCAAGCGCGCGCCTGACCAAGGAGCCTTCAGCCAGCTTGCGCATGCCAACCGAAGCGATCTTCGCGGTCGGCACCCGCAGGGTCATCTTGTCCTTGACGAAATGGATGACGAACAGTTCGAGCTTGGCACCCGCAACCTCCTGTTCCTCGATCCCGACGATCTGCCCTACTCCGTGCGAGGGGTAAACGATGAACTCGCCTGTCTTGAACCCTTGCCGTTGATGCGTCGCCTTCTTCGGGGTCATTGCAGCGGTCGCTCCTTCGTCGGGCATGCGAGTTCGGAGGGGGGCTTTGGCCGCAATGGGGGCCGCCTTAGGGGGCGCCCCCCTTGCGGGAGACGCCTTTACCGGAGACGGCTTTCTAGCAGACGCCTTTACCGGAGACGGCTTTGTAGTAGACGCCTTTACCGGAGACGGCCTGGTTGCAGAGGCCTTGGGCGGCGGCGCGGCGCGGCGCGAAACTGCGCGCGACGGCTGGGTTGTCCGTCGACGAGCGCCGACGGGGGTCTTCTTGGGTCGCCGCGCTGCGGCGGTGGTCTTCTTCGACCGATGGCGCATTTTTCCTGCCACGGCTTTCCTGCGTGGGTCTCACGTCCCTAGTTGCGAGTTCCTCGAAATGAGCGAAAAATAACGCTCCCAGTGCGGGAGCGGGTCCGATGCGCTGCTTTCCTCATTTTTCAGATATATATCACAATTTCCCCTGGATTCAAAGGCTTGTAGCGGCGCAAAAGAGCAAATTCCAGGCGTTTTCGATTACATTTTCGTTAGGGTTGGTTAACCCAATCTCTCTAGTCGCCAGTTCCAGGATTGGTCGAAAATTGCGTTTCGAGCTTATCCGGCACATCCTCCCACGCCTTGGCATCGGCCGGCGGCTCCTTTTTCGTCGTGATGTTGGGCCAGACCTTTGCGTAATCCGCGTTGAGCTTGAGGAACTTCTCCAGGCCGGGCTCCGTATCCGGCTTGATCGCCTCGATCGGGCATTCCGGCTCGCAAACGCCGCAATCGATGCACTCGTCAGGATGGATGACAAGCATGTTCTCGCCCTCGTAGAAGCAATCTACCGGGCATACTTCAACGCAATCCATGTACTTGCATTTGATGCAACTTTCGACAACGACGTACGTCATCCCAAGTCTCTCCGAATATTGGCTGACTAGCGCATGCGCGAAAGCCAAGCAATACGGCGTGCATCACTGACGCATCCTGCTTTAGCTCCTTGTGCCAGCGCGCCCGTGAGCAACGCGACCCCACTCATCGTCCAGAGTCACCCTCACGGGAGGACCCGCGCGTGGGATCCACGACCTGGCAGATTCGCCTCGCCTCATCGGCCGAGCCGCGGCGCTCTGCAAACCCCACGACCTTGAGCAATTGAACACCGTGACTCAAGGCAACCGTGACGACGTCGCCAGCGCGAACGGCACGACTGGATGCATGGACGCGCTCGCCATTGATCCGAACATGCCCCGATGCTGCGAGAGTGGCTGCGCCTGAGCGCGTCCGCACCACGCGCGCGTGCCACAACCATTTGTCTATGCGCTGTCGGTCCAAGCAGGGCGTGTCCTTCAACGCGGGCTCTCAACGCGGGCTCTTGGCGTTTGCCTCCAGCTGCTCCTTTAGCTTTGCGAGCTTCGCAAACGGAGAATCGGGATCCGGCTCGCGGTCGCGCGATGAGGCTCCAGCACTTTTTCCTTTGATATATTTTGCCCGCAGCTCCGGATCGCGATCTGGTCGGTCGCCGCGCGGCTCGCGCCGGGGCCGCTCGACGGGGGTAGAATTGGCACTGCCGTCGATTGGTTCCGCGGCGCGATCACGCCCACGGCGAATAGCGCGGAGAGGCCGTCGCTGCGGGGTGCCCTCAGGTGATTCCGCCGGCACATGATGCCGCCGGCGACCTCCCCGGCGCGCCTTGGGCGAAGCCGAAGCCCCATCCGCGGGCAATGCACCGGCTGCAGCGGCCGCCGGGGTGGGGCCACCTTCAACGCCAGCCGTCTCACTGTCGGCTGTTGGGCTCGCCTGCATCGCCGGAGCGTCCTCGGTCCGGCGACGACGCGAGCTGTGCTCGCGACGGGTATTGCGCTGATGCCCCCCGCGCCGAATGGGTCGCCAGATCTCGATCAATTCCGGCCCTGCTACTTGCGTTGTTGCTGGGCCCGCTGATTGCGATGCGGCGGTCTCATCGGGGCCGTTCACATGCCCGCTCCCGGAGACTGGCACCTGCGACACCTCCGGTACCGTACTGGTCACCAGGGGAGTAGTTTCTGTCTCGGACTGCTCTGTATAGGCAAGCTCGGCGCTAATCGCCGAGGTCACATGCTCGACCGCCGGAACATCAGGGGTCTGCTCCTCGCTTGCTGATGCGCTTGCGCCAGCAAGAGGCGTGACGGGAACATCTTCCGCCGACGCAGCGTCCGCGCTCCCGACCGAATCTGCTTCGGCGCAAGGCACGGAAGCGGGGGACGCAGCCACCGGGGGCACAGCAGCCGGCTTCGGCGGATCCGTAGACGCAGCAGCCGGCCTCGGTCGTTTTTCCATGTGATAGCCGAGGGAACGCAGGATCGAGGCGAAATCCTCGCCGGCACAGCCGGCGAGAGAGGTCATGCCGACTGTCACAGCAAAACCAAACCCCTCGATGGCGCCGGGCGGCTTTGATCCCGTGGCGCCGGCGCGCCAGGCAAGAGCTGAGCGGATGAGATCTGCGAGCCGTTCCAATATGTCCACGCGCACCGCACGCGCACCACAGACGCGATACCCCGCAACGCGGTAAAGTATTTTGGCGTAATCCTTGTCGGCGGCGATTGACGTGCGCCCGGTGGCAGCCGATTCAATCACGGCTTCGGCCCCCTTGGCCTCAGGCCCGCTCTCATGCTTGAGCACCCACAGCTGCGTGGCGAGAACGCGCGCCGCCGGCTTGAGCAGCACCGGCAGATAGATGTGGTAGGCGCCAAATCGAACGCCGTACTTGCGCAGCGTTGCACGCGCCGCTTGATCGAGACCTTTGATCTCTTCCGCAACTTTCTGGCGTTCGAGCACACCCAGCCCTTCAATCAGCTGGTATGCGATGCCCCGGGCAATGCCGGTCACGTCATCCGCGGCCGCAAGCCTGAACAGCGGCTCCAGAACTCTTTCGATGTGCGACTTCAGCCAGAAATCGAGACGCGCCTGCACAGCGTCGCGCGGCGCACCACTGAGGTGCTCGTCGGATATGATTCGCAGCCGCGGCTTCAGCGGCTCGTCACCGGCAACCAAGGTTGCGACTGGCTGGCCAAGCCATCGAATCGTATAATTGTTTGCGAGCGTGATCTGCCCGTCTGCAGCCTGCGCAAGTCGGGTTGCACGCGCATTGATCTCTCCGGCCAGGGTTTTTTGCGCCGCCCCTGCGAGCGCCTTCGCCTCTGAGCCTGCGCTCGAGGCGGCGGGCGTGAACATGAAACCATCCAGCCGGCCAATGGTATGTCCCTCGACCACCACTTCGCCGCTCTTGCTGACATTGGCTTCCAGCACCGAGTTTTCGCGCAGTCTCCGTATCAGCACGCTGGTGCGGCGATCGACGAAGCGTTCGGTGAGCCGCTCATGCAGCGCATCCGAGAGTTTGTCCTCAACTGTGCGCGTTACCGCCTGCCAATGCTCAGGATCCGCGAGCCAGTCCGGGCGATTCGCGGCAAAGGTCCAGGTCCTGATGTGAGCTATGCGGTTCGACAAAGTGTCGATGTCACCTTCCGCGCGGTCCGCCTGCTCGACTTGGCGAGCGAACCAGTCGGTTGGGATGGTTCCTTCCCGCGCCAGGAAGCCATAAAGCGTGATGACAAGCTCCGCATGCGTGGCAGGCGAGATCTTGCGGTAATCCGGAATCTGGCAGACATCCCACAGTCGCTCGACCAGATGCCGTGTTTTCGCGAGTGCGCGAATCTCGTCATCACGCACGGCGTGCTCAAGGACCAAAATATCCTCGGCGATCGGGGCCCGTGTAAGGCCATTCTCCGTCGGTATTTGCGCAAGCGAGGCCTGCAAAGCACCAAGCGACGAAAAGTCGAGCGCGGTATTGCGCCACTGCAGCACCTTGATCGCTTCAAACGAGTGAGCCTCAAGCGCTTGCGCAAGCTCGGCCTCGAATGGAGGGCATCGACCTGTAGTACCAAAAGTGCCGTTGCGCGTAGCCCGGCCGGCGCGGCCCGCGATCTGCGCAAGCTCAGCGGCGCTGAGCCGGCGAAACTGATATCCGTCAAACTTGCGGTCCGAAGCGAAAGCGACGTGATCGACGTCGAGGTTTAGTCCCATTCCGATCGCGTCGGTCGCGACGAGATACTCGACATCGCCGGACTGATAGAGCGCAACCTGCGCGTTGCGGGTCCGCGGCGAGAGCGCACCAAGAACAACCGCCGCGCCGCCGCGTTGCCGCCGAATGAATTCGGCAATGGAGTAGACCTCCTCGGCGGAGAACGCGACAATTGCGGATCGGCGCGGGAGGCGGCTGATCTTTTTCTCCCCCGCAAACGATAGCTGCGAGAGACGAGGCCGGGTGATGATGTGCGCTCCGGGCAGAAGCCGCTCGACGAGCGGGCGCACCGTCTGCGCTCCCAGCACCAGGGTTTCCTCGCGGCCGCGATAGTTGAGCATGCGGTCGGTGAACACATGTCCGCGCTCAAGGTCGGCCGCCAGCTGAACCTCGTCTACAGCGAGGAAGGCCACGTCGCGGTCGCGCGGCATTGCCTCCACCGTCGACACCCAGAAGCGCGGATTCGCCGGCTTGATTTTTTCCTCGCCGGTGACAAGGGCGACGGCATCTGCCCCGGCACGGTCAGCGATCTTGTTGTAGACCTCACGGGCAAGCAGGCGCAGGGGTAATCCGATAATCCCCGACGAATGGCCGAGCATGCGCTCAATGGCGAGATGGGTCTTGCCGGTATTGGTCGGGCCCAGAACGGCCGTAACCCCCGCACCGCGGGGGCTGCTGCCGCGGCGGCTCTCCGGAGATAAGAGGTTAACCATCAAACCAGTTGAGCTCTCGGGGGCGAATGTTCTTGGGCGCCCGTTTTCCCGGGTGGCTGTACCACAATGTGACGGCTGAGCGCTCGCGGACCTCACTGCGCTTAATCTGTGGAACGACTCTCGAACGAATCAAGCCCGAATCGCTGACTCCAGTACTGTCGGAATTCGTTCACGCCTATATCTCGGCACGGCAAGATCTCGACCGACTAGATTTAGGGAAGGTACGGTTCCAGGTGCGCGGAATGGGTTAAGTCAGAACTCGCCAGGTGGCTCGGTTGCTCCTTGGGATCGCCATCCCCCGAGAGCGCGATCCACAAAGAGGTCATTGCGTTTTTGCAGTCGTCTTCCCCGCATGCGGCATCGCAATGAACTGAGTCGCTTCCATCACCCCTACTCCAACGGGAGTAGGGATGGAAATTCGATATGGTACCACGATCCGGGTGCCGGCGATGGGCGCAAGCCACAACTCCATGTCGCGTGTATCCATAAGGTATCGGAGCGCATAGCGCTCGGGGACATGGCCGGCAAGCGGCCGGAAATGCACAGCACAGACCACCACCGGTCCTTGATACCCCTCCTCCGAATTCACGGTCTCAAAGCGCTTGAAGCCTAGCTGCAGGTCATATCGCATACGTCCGTCGAAGATCGACAAGGTTCGCTGGCAGGCCTGGGGAACAACCGTGTCGCCGGTGCCGCTCACGCGTACCATCGATGCGGTCATCGGGTCCGATACCCCGCGTCGATGGGTGTCCGTGAGCGGAACTCGGGTCGGGTTGGGTGTGTTTGGCGGCTCCGCCGAAAATTCCTTCACGACGCCCGCGCTGATCACCATGCGAACTTCATCATATTTGGTGTCGGTGTAGATGCTTGACGCATAGTTGGACGAAGGAGGCTGACTCGCGGATATGGTGCCGCGAACCGTACTGTGTCCCCGCCCACTGGTGAAAATACGCATCAATCCCGCTGTCGCGCCATCGGCCGTCGACGAATACTGGTCGTTGCCTACGTCAATCGTCCAGCTGCCGCGGCCAACGGGCAAGCCGGCCAATGTGACACTGTATCGCGCATCCAGCCTGCCTTGCGCATTGAGGTCGCCAAGCCACGCGTCCGCCGTTGCAGTGGCGAAGACCAAGACGCTGAGCAGACGTGCGTGGCGACAGGCGCAGCGAGAGTTCACATCGGTGATCCAGCAGACAGCACCACCGCTGCCGCAATTGAGGACCGGAAGTGCAATCCTCGGCAGATTCGAAGCTCGCACAACCAAGCGCCGCCAGAGAGGCGACTGAGGTGCATGCTTGGCCATTCATCTTGGCCCGATCAAGGCGCGTCAAGGGATAAACTGGGCTTTCTCACTCGGGCAGGCGCCGACAGGGTGTGCTGGTCTCTCTTTCCTTGACCTCCTAGGGCGGCGACACTATAGCTCCTCCCGTTCATGAAATCGGGGGCAGTTCCTGCGGGATGGCTGCGCGGGGCGCCCTATTCTGTTCAGAGATACCGAGGTTTCGATGTCGCGGCGATGCGTTTTGACCGGCAAAACCGCTCAGGTAGGCCACCGGGTAAGCCACTCCAACATCAAGACAAAACGACGCTTCCTGCCCAATCTTCTGAACGTCACGTTGATCTCCGATGCGCTCGGCCGTTCGGTCAAGTTGCGCGTCTCAGCAAACGCGCTGCGGACGGTTGATCATCGCGGCGGCCTCGACTCTTTCCTTCTCAAGGCAAAGGATAGCGAGCTGTCGAGGGAGGTGCTGGAGCTCAAGCGTCAAATCCGCAAGGCAAGGGCAGCATCGGCCAGTAGCGGTTAACACGCCGCTTGTGCGAGAGGTCTGCGGCCTCAGTGCAAGGAGGCTCCGAGCCTGCGCTCCGCCGCGGCTGACGCCATTTCCTGCTCGTCAAAGAGCTCCGCAAGCTTTTCAGTCATCGCGCCGCCGAGCTCCTCTGCATCGACGATCGTGACCGCACGCCGGTAGTAGCGGGTCACGTCGTGGCCGATGCCGATCGCAATCAGCTCCACCGGCGAGCGGGTCTCAATGTCCTCAATTACCCAGCGGAGATGGCGCTCGAGATAGTTGCCCGGATTGACCGAGAGCGTGGAATCATCGACCGGCGCGCCGTCAGAGATCATCATCAAGATCTTACGCTGCTCGCTGCGGGCAAGAAGCCGCCGGTGCGCCCAGTCCAGCGCCTCGCCGTCGATGTTCTCTTTGAGCAGGCCTTCGCGCATCATGAGTCCCAGATTCTTGCGCGCCCGCCGCCAAGGCGCGTCAGCGGACTTATAGATGATGTGGCGAAGATCGTTAAGCCGCCCCGGATTGGCGGGTTTCCCGGCGGCGAGCCATGCCTCCCGTGACTGACCGCCCTTCCATGCGCGCGTGGTGAAGCCCAGAATTTCAACCTTCACTCCGCAGCGCTCGAGAGTGCGCGCCAGGATATCGGCGCAAGTCGCCGCAACCGTGATCGGCCGACCCCGCATTGAGCCCGAATTGTCGAGCAAGAGCGTGACCACCGTGTCACGGAAATTGGTGTCTTTCTCGCGTTTGAAGGAGAGTGGGTGCAGCGGATCAACCACAATACGGGATAGCCGTGCCGGATCGAGCAACCCCTCCTCGAGGTCGAACTCCCACGCCCGGCTTTGCTGGGCCATCAACCGCCGCTGCAGCCGGTTCGCGAGCCGGGCGACTACGCCCTGCAGATGCGAGAGCTGCTTGTCGAGGTAGCTGCGCAGCCGATCGAGCTCCTCCGGCTCGCATAATTCCTCGGCGCCGATGGTCTCATCATACCGCGATACAAATTGCCGGTAATCCGGCCCGCGCGGCTCGTTCTGCCCGTGACGGCGCGGTCGGCGCGGTTCCGCCGGAGCCTCCGCATCCCCCATTTCGGCATCATCGGCGTTCTCCGCAGAGAGCGCCTCCGCAGCTTCGGCGCTGGTCTCTGCCATATCCTCGCCCGACACCTCGGCTTCGTCGATCTGGGTCTGGGAATCCTCCGCGTCTGCACCCTCGCCAGCTTCGCTCGACTCCTCCTTGCGCCGATCCTCCCCTTCCTCGCCTTCCTCCTCATCGGATTCGGTGCTGCGGTCCTCGCCCATATCCAAAGCGTCGAGCAGGTCGTGGATGGCATCGCCGAAGCGCGACTGGTTCTCGATCAGCCGCTCCAGGCGATCCAGATCCCGCCCCGCTTTGTCCTCGATCAACGGCCGCCAAAGCTCGACCAGCTTTTTGGCAGCCCGCGGCGGTGCCTGACCGGTGAGGCGCTCGCGCACCAACAGCGCGATCGCCTCCTCGATAGGGGCATCTGCGCGATCACTGACTTCGTCGAGCTTGCCGCGGTGGAAACGATCATCGAGCATGGCCGAGAGATTTTTTGCGACTCCCGACATCCGGCGGGCCCCGATGGCCTCGACCCGTGCCTGCTCCACGGCCTCGAACACCGCGCGCGCCTGCTGCCCTCCGGGGACAAGCTTGCGATGAACCAGGGGATCGTGACAGGCAAGCTTGAGCGCGATTGAATCGGCGTGTCCGCGCACTATGGCGGCATCCGAGGGATTGAGCTTGCGCGGCGGCTCGGGCAGGCGCGCCTTCCCCGCAACCATCCCCGGCCGTTCGGCTGCAAAGGAGACTTCGAGATCCGGCTTTCTCGCAATCGCGCGCAAGCAGCCTGTCACGGCGCGTTTGAACGGCTCGGTCGGATTCTCCCTTACGACACTCTTGCCCTTGATGTTGGATGTCATCCGAGTGCAGGTGGGTTTTGCATTTGTAGCCGCGGTGGCCTGCCACGGAACATGCTCATGACCTGCGAAACAAGCCAGTCGTAAGCGGGCATTCCGTTCAGCTGAGCGCCACGTTCACCGAAGATTCCGGCAGCTCCACGCCAAAACAGCGTTGGTAGAACTCTGCAACGATCGGGCGCTCCAGCTCGTCGCATTTGTTTACGAACGTCAGCCGGAAAGCAAAACCGATATCCTTGAAGATTTCCGTGTTCTCGGCCCAGGTGATCACGGTACGCGGACTCATCACGGTGGAAATATCACCGTTCATAAAGGCGTTGCGCGTGAGGTCCGCCACCCGGACCATCTTGTTGACAATGTCGCGCCCCTGCTCGGTGCGGTAATGCCGCGCCTTTGCAAGCACGATCTCGACCTCATTGTCGTGCGGCAGATAATTCAGCGTGGTCACGATGGACCAGCGGTCCATCTGCCCCTGGTTAATCTGCTGAGTCCCGTGATAGAGACCGGAAGTATCGCCCAGACCAATGGTGTTGGCAGTGGCGAACAACCGGAATGCCGGGTGCGGTTTGATCACCTTGTTCTGATCGAGCAGGGTGAGCTTGCCCGAGACCTCGAGGACACGCTGGATCACGAACATCACATCAGGGCGGCCGGCATCATATTCGTCGAAGCATAGGGCTACATTGTGCTGCAGCGCCCACGGCAGAATGCCGTCGCGAAACTCCGTCACCTGCAGTCCATCGCGAATGACGATCGCATCCTTGCCGATCAGATCGATTCGGCTGATATGACTGTCGAGGTTTACGCGCACGCATGGCCAGTTAAGCCGCGCCGCCACCTGCTCGACATGGGTGGATTTTCCGGTCCCGTGATAACCGGAAATTATCACCCGACGATTCTTGGCAAATCCCGCGAGAATAGCCAGCGTGGTCGGCTTGTCGAAGCGATAGTCGGGATCGATATCGGGAGTATGCTCGTCCGGCTCGGAATAGGCCGGAACCTCGAGGTCACTGTCGATCCCGAACAGCTGGCGGATAGAGACCTTCATGTCCGGCAGGCCGGGCACCTCTTCGGTTATGGCGGGCATTCATCCTCCCTGATCTCGGACAATCGAGAGCCGCTCGATCGGAGATATGGACGGCAGCGAAACTAGCAGAATCCCCCCGCGTCGCGAAAGCCGGGGTTTGGCTCAATATCGTGATTGGAAATAGGGATGGCGGTGCAAAGGCGCAACTTCAGCCGGCTTCGCCGATCAGCGAAATCCGATCGATTTCAGATAGTTGTATGCCTGAATGATCTCCCGCAGCTTGCCTTCGGAAGAGCGATCACCGCCGTTGGCATCAGGGTGATGCCGTTTGACCAGCTCCTTGAAGCGGGTCTTGACCTCTTGTTTCGAAGCCTCGGGTTCGAGCCCGAGCACGCCGAGCGCCTTGCGTTCGGCATTTCGCACCACGCGGGTCTCAAACCTGCCCCGGTCGAAATCCGGATCGGCCGCCGCACCAAACTCCCGGAAAAAACCAAAGGGATCCGCGGCACCGGCAGATTTGCGGCGCGACCGAGATGCATGCGAGCGGGAATTCGCGTGCGTGCCATTCATCCCCATTTTCCAGGTCGGACGATGACCGATGACCGCGTCTTTCTGGTATTGCGCAATGTCCTCGGGACTCATCCCGGCAAAAAAATTATAGGAATGATTGTAGGCGCGGACGTGATCAAGGCAAAACTGCCAATACTCGCGCTGGCGCAACCGGCCCTTCGGCGCGCGATGGGTAGCCGGCGCTTTGCAGCCCGCCCATTCGCAGACAGGACACTGGGCGTGAAGCCGTCGATCCTTGTCCGGCTTCACCCTGATCCGATCGAACAAAGGCGAGTCGATTTTCATAACCCACCAATATGCGCGCAGCGCGCGCATGGTTGCAAGAGCCATGAGCAGCCTTGATTGGCTTCCTCAGCCTGCGCAGCTCTTGACTGGTCGATAGCGCTCCCGTAGGCGCAAGCGAAATGCGCATGCGCGATGCAATTACGCACAAGCTCAGGGATGCATTTGCCCCCGTGCGGATCGAGGTAGTCGATGAATCGCATCTGCACGAAGGACATGCCGGGCACCGCCCCGGCGGGGAGAGCCATTTCAGGGTTTATATCATGGCTGACGTGTTCGCAGGGAAGAGCCGGCTGGAGCGCCATCGCATGATTAATCATGTGCTCGGCTCGGAACTCGCAACCCGAGTGCATGCGCTGGCGATTGAGGCCCTCGCCCCCGGCGAGGATGCGCGCTGAGTCCCTATGCCAGCTTGGCGAGCGGTTTGCGCGCCAACGGCATGATGCGCAACGCAGTGATCCGATTGCGCTCTCTTCGCAGCACGCGGAATCGAAAGCCGTAAAAGGTAAATGACTGGCCAGGCTCAGGAATTGACCGTGCTTCGTGAATGACAAGGCCGGCAACCGTGGTGGCCTCCTCGTCGGGAAGGCTCCAATCCATCACGCGGTTGAGATCGCGGATCGGAACCCCGCCGTCGACGTTAACAGAGCCGTCAGGCTGAGGGCGCACGCCGGGCACGGCGATGTCGTGCTCATCGGTTATGTCACCGACAATCTCCTCCAGAATGTCCTCGAGGGTGACGAGACCCATTACTTCTCCGTACTCGTCGACGACCAGCGCGAAGGGTGTCTTGCGCCGGCGGAAGGCTTTGAGCTGCTCGGACAACGAGCGCGTCTCAGGAACAAACCAGGGCGGCCGCGCGATCTTTTCGACCTCGACCTTGGCAAGGTCCCCATCCGCCGCCTGGATTGCGCGAAGAAGATCCTTGGCGTGCAGAATGCCGATAATGTTTTCGGGCTTCCCCTTCCACAGCGGGACTCGCGTTACCTCCGCTTGCAGCGCGGCCTCTACGACCTGTCCGGGGGGATCGTCGGCGCAGACCGTGATCATCTCGGTACGATGGATCATCACATCGGAGATGGTGAGGTCGCGCAGATCGAGCAGCCCGCTGAACATGTCGCGGTCGAGCCTTTCGACGCCGCCCTCCCGATGCAGCAGGTCGACCGCTCCCCGCAGCCTCTCATGCGGAGAGAGGATCGATTCCTTTTGATCCAGCCGCATGCCGAACAGCCAAAGCAGCCTCTTTACCACCCATTCGAATGCGATCAGCAGCGGTGCAAGCGCGCGCACCGTCCAATCCATCGGACGCGCGACCCGCAGTGCAAGCCGGTTCGGAGCGTTGAAAGCGGCCGTTTTCGGCAGCACCTCCGCCAGAACGACGATGAGCAGCGTCATCACGACCGTGGCGTAGATCACGCCCACGTCGCCGAACCAGCTCAGCAGCACGCCGGTTGCGAGCGAAGACGCAGCGATGTTGACCGCGTTATTGCCTAGCAAAACTGCGCCGATCAATCGTTCCCGTCCAGCAAGCAAGCGGTTGACCAGCGCCGCCCGCGGGTCGCCCTGCTTTTCCAGGCGGTGCATGCTGGCACGCGAGGACGTCGTCAGGGCGGTCTCGCTTCCTGCGAAAAAAGCGGAAAGCAAGAGGCACACGATCACGATCGCCAGAGAGATCCAGTCGTAACTGGTCATGGCTCGGAGAGCTTCTCCTCCAGGAACTCACCGACCTCCTCGGCATCGACATCGGTCGCTATGAAGCTCTCGCCGATGCCGCGCGCGAGTATGAGGCTCAATTTTCCACGCTTGACCTTCTTGTCCTGCATCATCAGCTCCATCAGGCGTTCGGCGCCGGGCCGTCCGTCCGGAAGACAGGGAATATCGGTCGGCAGACCAACGGCCGCGAGATGGCGCTTTATCCGGTCCGCATCCGCAACGGACAGCAGGTTGCGTTTGGCTGAGAACGCGAACGCCAGCGTCATGCCCACCGAGATGGCCTCCCCGTGCAGCAGACGACCGGAAAATCCGGCTGCAGCCTCGAGTGCATGGCCGAACGTATGCCCAAGATTGAGCAGGGCCCGTTGACCGGTCTCGCGCTCATCCGCCGCCACGATTGCTGCCTTCATGCGGCAACTCGTTGCAATCGCATGCTCGCGTGCGGGACCGCCCGAAAAGACTCCCGGCCAGTTTGACTCCAGCCAGGAAAAGAAGCGTGCATCGGCCATCAACCCGTATTTTACGACTTCGGCGTAGCCGGCGCAGAATTCGCGTCGCGGCAGCGAATCGAGCAACGCCGTATCCGAGACGACCAGAATCGGCTGGTGAAAAGCACCGATCAGGTTTTTTCCATGACGCGAATCGATGGCGGTCTTGCCTCCGATCGCGGAATCAACCTGCGCGAGGAGGGTCGTCGGCACCTGCACATAATCGATGCCACGCCGGGCAATGGCTGCTGCAAACCCGGCCAGATCGCCGATAACGCCGCCGCCGAGGGCTACGATCAGATCTCCCCGCTCTATGCGGGCCGCGATCACCTTCTCGCAAACCTGTTCCAGCACCGCAAAGCACTTCGATCTTTCGCCTGAGGGGACCGTGATGCAGGTCGCATCGATAGCGGAGACGGCGAGCGCCGTTTGCGTTGCGGGCAGATAATGTCGTGCGACCGTTTCATCGCTGATGATGGCGACCTTCGCGCCGGGCCGCAGGCGCGAGATTTTTTGCCCTAATGAAAGAAGCTGATCGCGCCCGATAAAGATCGAATAACTGGCCCTGGGGAGCGCAACTTCGACGACGGTCGGCTTACTGATGTGCACGGGTGCAGCCACTGGAGTGATCTCCTCCGGCCGCGCCGCTCGCAACAGGGAGCATCGTCAAATGCGCGGCAAGCAAGCTTGTGATTTCATCGACGATTTTTTCATGCGGAACGTCCCGCGATGCTACGGTGATATCGGCCAGGGCATAGATCGGATAACGCTCGCGCATCAGCTTGCGCAGGATCTCGGCGGGATCCCCGGTCTTCAAAAGCGGCCGATCATGCCGGCGTCTGATGCGCTTCATGAGGACGTCAAATTCGGCGTTAAGCCAGATCGAGATCCCTTTGGAAGCGATGGCGTCGCGGGTATCGGCATTCATGAAGGCGCCGCCGCCCGTCGCCAAGACCTGCGGTCCGTTCTCCAATAGCCGCAAAATGACGCGCGCTTCCCCATGCCGGAACTCTGCCTCGCCGCGAACGGAGAAGATATCCGGGATGGACATCCCAGCCGCCTTTTCAATCTCGGTGTCGGCGTCGCCGAAAGGGATCCCAAGGCGGAGCGCGAGGCGCCGCCCGATCGACGATTTGCCGGAGCCCATCATCCCGACCAGCACGATAGAACGCCGGTCCAGCGCCTTCGTTATGACGGCTTCCAATGGCAAGCCGACCTGATCCGTCGTGCTGCCGATCATGCTGGTTCCGGCGTTAAAAGCTCGCCGCTATCAGCTTGCGTTTCTTCTGCAATAACCGCAATTTTCACCACACTGACCAGCCTAACATATAGTGAGCGGAGCGCAGCTCGACAGTGTAGCCCTCGGCTACCGACCATTCATCCCAATCTCCCAAGTTTTTCCATGATTTCCTGTATATCTGCGTGAGGTAACCTACAATGCCAAGCCTGTTCCGATTTCTCACGCTGATCGGCGTCATCGGCGGTCTCGTCTACGGGGCGATGTTCATGCTTGCGACTTGGTTCGACCCCAAGCCGCGCGAGATCACCGTTTTGATCCCCCCCGACAGATTCGCCAAAGAACCCTGATCGTCGTGGCGACGAAGGGCAAAGCTTCCGACCAGGCGCTGATCCGACTCTTCCTCGATATGGTCGCGGCCGAACGCGGCGGCGCCAAAAACACGCTTGCGGCTTACGCCCACGACCTCGGAGCGCTCTCAGACGCGCTTGCCGCCCGCGATCGGAGCATCTGCAACGGTGGAACCGAGGACTTGCGTGCCTATTTTTCTGCGCTTTCCAACCGGGGCTTGGCGGCTTCATCCGTCGGCCGGCATCTGTCAGCCACCCGGCAACTTTTTCGGTTTCTACGGGCTGAGGGTCACCGGCAGGATGACCCATCCGCCCTGATCGAAAGGCCGAAGCAGGTACGCCCCCTGCCGAAGCTGCTCACGATCGCCGATGTCGACAAGCTGCTTGCGCAGGCGCGCACCGCCATGAACAACCCAGGCCAGTCCGCGGGCTCCCGCTTCCGTGCGGCGCGACTGGCCTGCCTCATCGAGCTGCTCTATGCCACCGGGCTGCGGGTCTCGGAGCTCATCTCGCTTCCCTTTTCCGCTGCTGATCGTGGGGCGCGCATGCTCGTCGTGCGCGGCAAGGGCAACAAGGAGCGCCTGGTTCCACTGAACGAGTCGGCAAAGCAGGCAATCGGCGAGTATCTGCAGAATTTCTCTTCCGAGCTGACGCAGCGTCGGCGGACCATGAAATGGCTATTTCCCTCCTCGGGAGCCGGGGGGCATATGACGCGCCAGCACTTTGCCAGAGAGTTGAAGAAGCTTGCCGCCGCGGCGGGGTTGAGGACCAAAGACGTCAGCCCGCACGTGCTGCGGCACGCCTTCGCCAGCCACCTCTTGCAGAATGGAGCCGATCTGCGCGTCGTACAGACGCTGCTGGGACATGCCGACATCACCACCACGCAAATCTACACCCATGTGATCGAGGATCGCCTCAAAAACCTGGTGCGCGATTTGCATCCGCTCGCTGAAGAAGAATAATAACCGGTCCGACAGAGGACCACGTCGTTCCGGAGCTGCTGATGGCCGCTGATGCCGCAAGAAACTGCCTGTTTTGCACGACCGTGCTTGTCGCGCTCCTGGCTATCGAGCATTCCGCTTTCGCTCAGACCCAGCAGGAGCGCCGCTGGTGCGAGGGTGAGGACCATCCAGCGCCGGCGCAACGTATCGAAGCCTGTTCCGCAGTGATCAAGGATTCCCGGGACAAGGACAAAGGTGACGCTGCCGCCGAATCCCTGACTTATCGTGGGCTTGCATACCGGCTCAAAGGCGACATCGATCACGCCATCCAGGACTACAGCCAGGCAATCAAGCTTGATGGCAAGCTGGCGATTGCTTTCAACAATCGCGCAGTGGCATACGACCTCAAAGGTGAGTACGATCACGCCCTGCAAGATTACGAGCAGGCGATCAAGCTCAAGCCGTCGGCGCAGACATACTTCAATCGCGGCAATGTCTACCTGTCCAAGGGGCAGCTCGACCACGCCATTGACGATTTCAACCAGGCGATACGGCTAGCCCCAAAGTTTGCGCCGGCCCTTGACAACCGTTGCTGGGCTCGGGCTGTGGTGGGAATTGTCAAGCAGGCCCTTGCAGACTGCAATGAGGCGCTCCGGCTAAAGTCGAGAAACGCCGCAACACTCATCAGCCGTGCCTTTGTGTATCTGAAGATGACCCAGTTCGATGCGGCCGTCTCCGATTATGAGGCCGCGCTGGCGCTGGATCCCAATCAGGCCTTTGCGCTGTATGGTCGTGGTTTGGCTCGATTGAAAAATGAAGACCCCCTCGGCGAGACCGACATTGCGGCAGCAAAAGCGATGCAGCCGGACATAGGACAGGAGTATTCGCGCTACGGGATTCAAGGCGCGCACTGAGCTTTGTTCAACACATTTGTGATCTCCACGCCGCGTTGCGGACGGAAGCGCTGAGAGTGCAATGCGCAGCTATCTTGATTTTGAAAAGCCGGTTGCCGAGATCGAAGCCAAAATTGACGAGTTGCGGGCGGTGGAGCCCGGCGATAGCGCAGGAGCCATCCAGGAGGAAATTGCCCGGCTGGAGGCCAAGGCCGCGCAAGCTCTCAAGGACCTCTATGCGGAGCTCACGCCGTGGCAAAAGACCCAGGTGGCGCGTCATCCCGACCGACCGCATTGTCTCGACTACGTTTCGGCCTTGATCACAGACTTTGTTTCGCTCGCAGGCGACCGCAAATTCGGAGAGGATGATGCAGTCGTCGCCGGCTTCGGTCGGTTCAGAGGCGAGAGCATCTGCCTGATCGGGCACGAGAAGGGCTCGTCCACCGAAGGCCGGCTCATACACAATTTCGGGATGGCGCGACCGGAGGGCTATCGCAAGGCCGAGCGGCTGATGCAAATGGCCGACCGTTTCGGAATACCGGTGCTGTCGCTCGTGGACACCGCAGGCGCATATCCCGGGATAGGTGCCGAGGAGCGCGGGCAGGCCGAGGCCATTGCGCGCTCCACCAGCGCCAGCCTCGAGCTTGGAGTGCCGAATGTCGCGGTGATCATAGGCGAAGGCGGTTCGGGCGGCGCCATTGCTATTGCCACGGCAAACCGCGTGCTGATGCTGGAGAACGCCATCTACAGCGTGATCTCACCGGAGGGCGCCGCTTCGATCCTGTGGCGCGATACCTCCAAGGCGCAGGAAGCGGCGACCAGCATGAAAATCACCGCGGAAGACATGGTGCGCTTCGGAGTGATCGATCAGGTTGTGGCCGAGCCCCCGGGCGGCGCTCACCGGGATCCCGCTACGGCGATTGCCTCGACCGGGGAAGCCATAGCCGGCGTCCTTGGAGAGCTTTCCGGGCTTGATCGGGAGACGGTCCGGCGCCAGCGGCGCGAGAAGTTCCTAGCGATCGGCCGGGAGTTAATATAAGCGGCCCGCTTGCCCTGATCTTACCTCAGTTCGGGCATAGCACTGCCCAAGGCGCTTGATGGCTCGTGGGAGCGGCTCGGCAGTCTGTTCCCTATTCGTGCCAGCAGGTGCGGCTCAATCGGCTATCCTGGGCGAGCCTTGCGATGGGCACGCCTTGCGGATAGAGGTGATTGGCGAAAGGCTTGGGGAAGCCTCTGGGGGTGGGGGGTTGGCGTTGAATCGTCCGCGTCTGCTTCTGGCGTCGGCTGCACTTGCGGCTGCGTTAGGCTTGGCCGGCTGCGATACCGACAGCACGCCCGGCGTCAGCGGCCGTCACATGCAGCCGCTCTCCGAGCGCCTGCTCGCCGATCTCGAGACCAAGAACATGGCCAAGGAGTCGCCTATTCTGGTCCGGATCTTCAAAGAGGAATCGGAACTGGAAGTCTGGAAGGAGGATAAAACCGGCCGCTTCGCGCTCCTGCGCACATACCCCATCTGCCGTTGGTCGGGCGAATTGGGCCCGAAAATCAGAGAAGGCGACCGACAGGCTCCCGAGGGATACTACACGATTACTCCGAGCCTCATGAATCCAAACTCGCAGTGGTATCTCGCCATCAATACCGGCTTCCCGAACGCTTATGACCGGGCGAATGGGCGCTCCGGCGACTTTCTCATGATCCATGGGGACTGCTCCTCGCGCGGTTGTTACGCGATGACCGATGAGCAGATTGGCGAGATCTATTCGCTGGCGCGGGAGTCCTTCTTCGGAGGTCAGAAATCATTCCAGATCCAGGCGTACCCATTCCGTATGACGCCGCTGAACATGGCGCGACATCGCAACTCCCCGCACATCGCATTTTGGAAAATGCTGAAGCAGGGCTACGACCACTTCGAGGTCACGCGCCTGGAGCCGAAGGTCGACGTTTGCGAGAAGCGCTACGTGTTCAATGCACAATCCTCGGGCCGGTTCAGTCCGGCGGACAAGTGCCCCAGCTACAGAGTGCCCGCGGAGATCGCGTCAGCCGTTCGTGAGAAAGAACGCCGTGACGATATTCAGACCGCGGAGCTGATAAGCCACGGAACCGCGACGGTGCCGGTCAGGATGGGCGTGGACGGCGGCATGAACCCCACCTTCCTCTCGGCGGTCAAATCGAATGGGGGACCGGGCGCTACCATCCGCACCGCTTCGGGCACCATTCCCGCCCATGTGAACCCGCCGGCCGAGCCCGAAGCAACCGGCGGCACTGTGAGTCTTGCGTCGGCCGAAACGAGGCCCGCGCAGGTGCAGGTCGCATCCGCAGACTCAGGCGGCATAAAAGGGTTCTTTGCGAATCTGTTTGGCTCCAAGCCTAGTGAGCACCCTGCTGAACCGAGCGCCAAGCCCAACGCAACGTCGGCCCAGCCTGCGACAGCGTCCGCTAGCCGGAGCGCAAAAGCGGAGACTCGGCCCACAGATGGCAAACGCGCGAAAGTAGCCGGTGCCAAGCCGGAATCACCCCCGCCGCGGCAACAAACAAATGCCGAGCCGGAGGCAAAACCGGCGAGCACCGACAATACGCTTGCCGGCGCGGCGCCTACGGTCCCAGCCGGCCCGTTCGAGAACCGCTTCGGAGCTTGGCGCCTGGGAGGCGGCAGCTAAAGACGGGCAGCACCATCGTCATTCCGCTCTATCCCCTTGTTTGAGGATGTCCTTTTCGCAAAGCCGGTTTCCCAGTTTTGCCGGATATGCTCTAAGCAAAGCGACCGTGGCAATGCTTGTATTTCTTGCCCGATCCGCAGGGGCAAGCCTCATTGCGGCCGATCTTGCCCCAGCTGGTTGGATCCTTGGGATTTCGCTCCTGCGTCAAGCTTGCCGTGGCAATCCCATGCTGCGCCAGGGTCACCGCCCCGGCACGCGCCAACGCCATCTCGTCCTCGCCAGTGGACGGATCGATCTTGTGCGCCTCCATGTACGGCAGGGGAGCTGCTTCCTCAGGCGGAGCCGTCCTAATCTCAACCCGCATGAGCTGGGCCGTCACTGCCTCCCGCAGGCCGGTGCTCATTGACTCGAACAAATTAAAGGCTTCAGCTTTGTACTCGTTCAGCGGATCGCGCTGCCCGTATCCGCGCAGTCCGATGACCTGGCGAAGGTGCTCCAGCATGAGGAGATGCTCGCGCCAGAGGTGATCGAGCGTCTGCAGCAGGATCGATTTTTCGACATAGCGCATGACATCGGCGCCCCATTGCGCCACTTTGGCGGCCATGTGCTCGTCGGCGCGACGCTCGATGCGCGACTGTAGCTCCTCGTCGGCGATGCCTTCCTCCTTCGCCCAGTCGGTAACCGGCAGGTCGAGATTGAGGACACGCTTGATCTCTTCCTGCAGCCCCGGGGTGTCCCACTGCTCGGGGTAGGCGTTCTCCGGGACGTGTTTTGCGACCAGCTCCTCGACCGCGGCCTGGCGCATGTCGGCCAAGACCTCGTTTACGGCCTCGTCCCGCATCCACTCGATGCGCTGCTCGAAGATCACCTTGCGCTGATCGTTCATCACGTTGTCGAATTTGAGCAGGTTCTTGCGGATATCGAAGTTGCGGGCCTCTACCTTCTGCTGCGCCTTTTCCAGGGCCTTGTTGATCCATGGGTGAACGATCGCCTCGTCCTCCTTGAGGCCCAGTCGCTTGAGCATGGTATCCAGCTTGTCCGTCCCGAAGATGCGCATGAGATCATCCTCGAGCGACAGGAAGAACTTGGAGTGGCCGGGATCGCCTTGCCGGCCAGATCGCCCGCGCAACTGATTATCGATGCGTCTGCTTTCATGGCGCTCCGTGCCAAGCACGTAGAGTCCTCCGGCGCCGAGCGCCTTCTCCTTCAGCCGCGCGACTTGTGCCCGGATCTCCGCCGCGCGCGGATCCTGCTCGCGCCCGCTCGCATCCACGTCGGCAAGCTCGTGGCGAATGCGCATGTCCGCATTTCCGCCGAGCTGAATGTCCGTGCCCCGCCCCGCCATATTGGTTGCAATGGTGATCGCCCCAGGTACGCCCGCCTGTCCGATGATATAGGCTTCCTGCTCGTGGTAGCGGGCATTGAGAATGGCGAACACCTTGGCCTTCGAGGCTCCGTCATCTCCGCTGTAGAGCGCTGAAAATGCATTCGCGTCGGAAAAGTCGTGCTGCTCCCAGCCTTGCTTGCGCAGCATCTCGGCAAGCTGCTCGGATTTCTCGATGGAAGTGGTTCCGACCAGCACAGGTTGACCGCGCTCCTTGCAATCGTTGATCAAGGTCAGGATGGCGCGATATTTCTCCGCCGCCGTGCGATAAACCTCGTCATCATCGTCGAGGCGGATCATCGGCATGTTGGTCGGTACTTCGAGGACCTCGAGATTGTAGATATCGAGGAACTCGTCCGCCTCCGTCAGGGCCGTGCCCGTCATCCCCGCGAGCTTCTCGTACATCCGGAAGTAATTCTGGAACGTGATGGAAGCGAGCGTCGTGTTCTCCGGCTGAATTGGCTGGTGCTCCTTCGCTTCCAGCGCTTGATGCAGCCCTTCCGAATAGCGTCTGCCCGGCATCATGCGACCGGTGAACTCGTCAATGATGATGACCTCGCCGTTGCGCACGATGTAGTCCTTGTCGCGATGAAACAGCTTGTGCGCGCGCAATGCCTGATTCACATGGTGGACAGTCGACACGTTCTCCACGTCGTAGAGATGATCGCCTTTGAGCAGATCGGCGCTGCGCAGCATCTGCTCCATCTTCTCCATGCCCGCCTCGGTCAAGGTAACCGTACGCTGTTTTTCGTCGAGCTCGTAATCGGCCTTGTCCAGCTTGGGGATATAAGCGTCGATCGTGTTGTAGAAATCCGAGCGATCATCAAGCGGTCCCGAGATGATCAGCGGCGTTCGCGCCTCGTCGATCAGGATCGAATCCACCTCGTCGACGATGGCGAAGATATGCCCGCGCTGGACCATGTCCTCCAGCCGGTATTTCATGTTGTCGCGCAGGTAGTCGAAGCCCAGCTCGTTGTTGGTCCCGTAAGTGACATCCGCGTCGTAGGCTTGCTTGCGTTGCTCATCATCGAGGCCGTGAACGATCACGCCTACCTTCAGACCCAGGAAATTGTAGATCTGGCCCATCCATTCGGCGTCGCGTCTCGCCAGGTAGTCATTCACCGTCACCACGTGCACTCCGCGTCCGGCGAGCGCGTTGAGGTAGACCGCCAGCGTTGCAACCAGCGTCTTGCCTTCGCCGGTCTTCATCTCGGCGATGCGGCCCTCGTGCAGGATCATCCCGCCGATCAGCTGAACGTCAAAATGCCGCTGTCCGAGCGTGCGCTTTGCTGCTTCGCGGCAGGTGGCGAATGCAGGCACCAGGATGTCGTCCAGGGAGGTGCCAGCGGCAACCTGCTGCTTGAACATCTCGGTGCGAGCGCGCAGCGCCTCGTCCGAGAGCGATTCGAGCTCCTTCTCCACGGCGTTTATCTCTGCAACCCGAGGCAGGTAGCTTTTGATGCGCCGCTCGTTGGATGAACCAAACAGCTTGCGGGCAATAGCTCCAATCATGCGGAAATTCCTTGCATCCTAGCAGGAGCGTCGCTGCACTCTAGCAAACCCGCATTGAAGGCAACGGCGTGCCGGAAGCTCTTTGACAGTCCATGCTCGCCTCTTCCCCTGCCGAACAGAGCAAGCATCCTGCCGTTGCAACCGTCTTTGCGAACGTGGCGGGCACGCTGATGACGGATCCAGCCGGTTTATCGAGACATAGGAGGGGGTTAAGAGCTTGTCAATCGGTCGTGTCGACTGCTCTTCGACTGCTCACGTTGTCGTCACAATAGCGCTCTAAAGGGTTGCCAAGTGGGGCTTTATCCGGAACTGTCCGCTTCCGGCCCTTGATGAAGGATACCCCATGGATTCCCCGCACTTACCGGCTCCGTCAGCGCATCGCCAGCGTTGCCTCCTGATTATTGCAACGGCCGTCTCGCTGGTTATTTCGCCCTGCCTATTCGGTTGCTCCAAAAATTCGTCCTCGGAGGTGTCGGCCTCGGGATTGGATCCGGTCGTCGCCCGGGTGAATGGGACGGAGATCAGGGAGAGCGATCTCGCGCTCGCGGAGGAGGACCTCGGTGCCGAGCTGCAGGCAGCGTCTCCCGAAGCCAAGCGAGACCACCTGATCTCGTATGTCACCGACATCGTCCTTGTCACCCAGGCCGCGGATAAGAAGAAGCTTGCCGACGATCCCGAATTCAAGCGACGGCTCGCGTTTCTGCGCAATAAGCTGCTGATGGGTTTCGAGCTGCAGGAGGAGGTGAAGTCGGCAATAACCGACGAAGCCATGCATCAGACGTACGAGGATGCGGCAAAGTCGATGGGCGGCCAGGATGAGGTACGCGCCCGACACATCCTGGTTGAAAGCGAGGAGGAGGCCAAGGCGATTGTCGATCTGCTCAAGGCCGGGGGAGATTTCGCAGCATTGGCAAAAGAGAGATCAAAGGATCCGGGCGCAGCCGAAGGCGGCGATCTCGGCTACTTCACCAAGGACCAGATGGTGCCCGAGTTCGCCGAAGTTGCATTCAAGATGTATCCCGGCCAAGTCTCGAATCCCGTAAAGACGCAATTCGGGTGGCACGTCATCAAGCTCGAGGACAAACGAACCAAGCAGCCGCCGGACTTCGGCAAGGTGAAGGATCAGATCGAGTCGTTTCTCTCGCGCAAGGCACAGACGGAGTTCGTTTCCAAGCTGCGGCAGTCCGCCAAGATCGAGCGCCTCGATGAGCCTTCCGAGCAGCAGAAAAACTGAGCCCTCCCGGATGCCGGGATTGCCCGCAGCGGTCCAGGCGCCTTACGTGTCACCGCCGCGCTCGCCGCTTGCGCCGGATAGATTTCCGGACATGCCGCCCGTTCCAGGGCTGAGACTGGCGACAGCGTGCGCGCGGATTCGCGCCGCAGGTCGAGCGGACGTATTGCTCGCCCTGTGCGAGGAAGGAACCAGTGTTGCCGGGGTATTCACCCGGTCAAAATGTCCCTCCGCGCCGGTGGACTGGTGTAAGGCGCGCGTTCGGGGTGGGCGTGCCGCCGCGCTCCTGGTCAATTCCGGCAACGCCAACGCCTTCACCGGCAAGCACGGGCGCAACAGCACGAGAGTGACTGCGCAGCTCGCAGCCGATTACGCCGGTTGCCGCGCTTCCGAGGTGTTTCTCGCGTCCACCGGAGTGATCGGCGAGCCACTGGATCCAAGCAAGATTGGTGAGGTGATGGGCGAGCTGGTGGCGAGTGCGGCGCCCGGACGATGGCATGAAGCCGCCATGGCGATCATGACCACCGATACCTTTCCGAAGGGCGCAGCGGGCCTCGCGCGGATCGGCTCAACCCCGGTGACCATATGCGGGATTGCCAAAGGTGCCGGGATGATCGCTCCCGACATGGGCACGATGCTCTCCTTCGTCTTCACCGACGCGCAAATTTCTCCTCGCGTTTTGCAGACCCTGCTCAAGCAGGGGGTGGTTGACAGCTTCAATGCGGTGACGATCGACGGCGACACGTCCACTTCGGATACTTTGCTCGCATTTGCGACCGGTGCCGCGCGCACGCGCGGCGCGCCGAGGATCACAAGCATCTCCGACCCGCGGCTGGCTGCGTTTCGCAAGGCCTTCAATGCGGTGCTCGACAACCTAGCCGAGCAGGTTGCCCGCGACGGCGAGGGCGCGCGCAAGCTCGTCGAGATTGTCGTGGAGGGTGCGGTCTCGAAAGCCTCGGCAAGAAAGGTCGCGCTCTCGATCGCCAATTCCCCCCTGGTAAAGACCGCCATTGCAGGAGAGGACGCCAATTGGGGACGTGTGGTGATGGCCGTCGGCAAGGCGGGAGAGCCGGCGGATCGCGACCGGCTTTCGATCTGGTTCGGCGGCGTCCGGGTCGCGCGCAAAGGGGAGCGTGACCCCGAGTATGACGAGGCGGCTGTATCCGCGCTCATGCGGAAACCGGAGATCGCAATCAAGGTGGCGCTTGGGCTGGGGCGCGGGCGTGACCGCGTTCTTACCTGCGATTTGACCAAGGAGTATGTCGCCATCAACGGCGATTACCGGTCCTGATTGGTCCCGTTCCTGGTCAGAACCATTAACCACGTGCCCAAGACCCAACGAAGACCCAACGGGCAGCAAATTACATTGAGCAGTGATTAACGGCTTCGGCCCTTAACTCGTTGCGCGAGGGTGTGAGCGTGGAACTCGTCCTTGTTGCCGCTTGCGCTCTCTTGGACGGGGATGGCCGCGTGTTGATCGCTCAGCGTCCGGTAGGCAAGTCCATGGCAGGTCTGTGGGAATTTCCCGGCGGAAAGATCGAGCCGGGTGAGAGGCCCGAGCAGACCTTGATACGGGAGCTGAACGAGGAATTAGGCATTACCGTACACGAGGCATGCCTTTCACCCCTGACGTTTGCGAGCCATGCCTATTCCGACTTTCATCTGCTGATGCCGCTTTATGTCTGCCGCAAGTGGGAGGGAATGGTAACTGCTCGCGAGGGACAGAAGGTCGCCTGGGTGCGGCCAAACCGGCTCCGAGAGTATCTCATGCCCCCCGCGGATGAGCCGCTGATCGCCCATCTGACGGGCCTGCTCTGACCGCCGCCACGGGCGAAAAAGGAAGGCAGATGTCCAGGAAATCGCAGCTGCACCTGATCGTGACGCTCTTGCGCGAACGTCTTGCCCCGGATCAGCAGGGCGCTACCGCTATCGAGTATGCGCTGATAGCTTCCGGGGTTGGGGCCGCCGTTGCTGCTGCGGTCTATAATCTCGGCTCCGCCACCCAGGGCTTATACGCACACCTGTCGTCGCTGTTTTGACATGCTCTAGGACCCCGTGCGCTCGCCGGCCGGGATCTCCTTTACTCCGAGCGCATCTGCAAGGCGCCGTTTAGCCGAGCCAGGCGCGAGGGGCTTTTGCTGCGCGGGATGCGGCGCCCAACCTGACAGCCAGACAATCTCAAAGGTCGCTCGAATGCGCTTGTCAGGGTCGGAGAAGCGATCAGCGTAGATTTGCACGACCCGCGCCAGTGTCGCGCGTCTGAGCGCACGGCGGCTGCGCTCGACCAAGGGATTTGTCGCTCCCATGGCACGCAAATCATGCATCAGCGCAATCGCAGAGGAATAGCGGACGATCACCCGGTCAACGTCCGCCACCGGCAAAGCGAAGCCGGCGCGGTGGAGCAGAGCACCTGCCTCGCGCACATCCAGGAAAGGGATCACGCGCGGGGAGATGCCCCCTTGCGTCTCGATCTCGGCGGCAGCAAAGCATTGCCGCAGCTCAGTCAGCGTATCTCCACCTGCCAGCGCGGCGAGCAGCAATCCGTCCGGTTTCAGAGCGCGGCGGATCTGGACAAGGGCACCGGGAAGATCGTTGGCGAATTGGAGAGAGAGGGCGGACACGACGAGATCGAGCGAGCCCTCCCGAAAGGGCAGCACCTCCTGGTCGGCGATAATTGCAGGTCCATCATCAGCATCGCGGGTCCCGTTGGGTTCCGTCCTTGTCATCACGTTCGCAGTGCATGGGGCGGCGGAAACGATGATGCCAACCTTCCCGCTTCGGACAAGCGCACGTTTGACCGCATTGCCCGGAGTGCTGAGATCGACCGCCCGGTCGAATTGCCGCAGCACCGTCGCGAGCCGCTCGGACAGCTCCTGCGCGGCGCGCTCCAGGAGGAAGGCGGATGGACCGAGTTTCGCGGCACGCCGCCGGCGCGCGCCGAGCAGCGGTCGGTCGAAAATCAGCACGGGGGATGCTGGCGTCATATTTGCTTGGCGGCTAGTCTCGCTGCATATGGAACGCACGAGCACGCATCACTGCGCGAGCTGACGCTGACGCTAATGTCGTAACGATGGAAGCGGAAATTGAGCCCCGCGCAGCTCCGGCGAGGCGGTCTGCCGAGCTGACGCGCGCCATGCGCGGAATCGTCCATCTCCTCGCGCGGGTCGCCTTACCCCAGCTCTGTCCGTCGTGCCGCAAACCGGTGGAGGGAGCGGGCCTGTGCGCAAGCTGCTGGTCCATGCTCTCATTCATAGCGCCTCCCTATTGCGAGCGGCTCGGCATTCCATTTGCGTTCGAAGCGGGGCCGGGACTCCTTTCCATGGAAGCCATCTCCGACCCTCCGGCCTATGGGCGGGCGCGCGCCGCCGTGCGATACGACGACATTGCCCGCGCACTCGTCCATCGCCTCAAATATGGCGATCGGCTGGACCTTGCACCAATGATGGGGCGCTGGATGGCCAACGCGGGCCGTGCATTGCTGGCCGAAGCAGATGCGCTCGTACCGGTGCCGCTGCACTGGCGTCGCCAGTGGTGGCGGCGCTTCAACCAGTCCGCTTTGCTGGCCGAGGTGATCGGAAAGGCGAGCAACCGGACCGTGGCACATGGGGCTCTCAAGCGCGTCAAGGCAACACCGCAACAGGTGGGGCTCGATAAATCCGGCCGGGCGCTCAACGTGCAGGGTGCTTTCCGCGTGCCGCCGGAACGCAGGGCCGAGGTCGCCGGCCGGAAGCTGCTGCTGGTGGATGACGTGTTGACCTCCGGCGCAACGCTGGACGCCTGTGCCCGGGCTCTGTTCCGCGGCGGGGCGGCATCGGTCGATGCGCTGGTGTTCGCTCGGGTTGTGACGCCGGGCCGCAATCCCATATAACCGATACAAACATGCGCCGAATCGAAATTTACACGACGAGATATTGTCCGTATTGCACTGCCGCAAAAAACCTGCTGTCCCGGAAGGGAGTTGCATTTACAGAGATCGACGTGAGCCGGGATGTCGAGGGGCGACGGCAGATGTTGGCGCGTGCCAAGGGAAGGATGACGGTACCGCAAATATTCATCGGTCCGACCCACGTGGGGGGCTGCGAGGACCTCTATGCGCTGGAGGAGGCGGGAAAGCTTGATGCGCTGCTCAACGGTCAGAACGTGGATCAGGAACCCAATACATGAGCATCCATCCGGATTCGGTCTTTACTGCCGGGCTGGTGCAAATGCGATCCGGTCTCTCGCCGCAAGCCAATCTGGATGCAGCGGCAGCTCTGATCGTGGAGGCGCGGGACAGAGGCGCCGACTACGTGCTCACGCCCGAGATGACAAACATCTTGGAGATCAAGCGGGATCGATTATTTGCCGCGATCGCGCCCGAGGAAACCGACCCCAGCCTGGCGCGGTTTCGTGAGCTTGCGCGTGAGCTGAAACTGTTTCTGCACGTCGGCTCATTGGCCATCAAGCTCTCTCCGGAGAAGGTAGCCAATCGGTCGTTTCTGATCGACCTCAGCGGCGAGATCGCTGCACGTTATGACAAGATCCACATGTTCGACGTCGATCTTGCGGGTGGCGAGAGCTATCGGGAGTCGAGAAACTATCGACCCGGCGAGGTTGCTGTCACGTCTGATTTACCGTGGGGTCGGCTTGGCCTGACGATTTGCTACGACCTGCGGTTTCCTGCGCTGTACCGTGCGCTCGCCGAGGCGGGAAGCTCATTTCTGGCGATCCCCTCCGCCTTTACCAAACAGACCGGAGAGGCCCATTGGCACGTGCTCAATCGTGCCAGAGCCATCGAGAACGGCGCGTTCGTCTTTGCTGCCGCCCAGGGCGGCAGGCACGAGAATGGCCGGGAAACGTTTGGGCATTCCGTGATCGTGGACCCCTGGGGAACGATCATTGCCGAAACCGAGAGTGAGCCGGGCGTGGTGTTGGCCAGGATCGATCCCGCGCAGGTGACGGCGGCGCGGGCGAAGATCCCTTCGCTCACGCACGGGCGCCGGTTTGAATTGATCGAGCCGACCTCCGGCGCTGCTCATATGCGCATCGTGCGAGGCAGCGCATGATCCGGTATGCGCTTGCCTGCGAACGCGGGCACAGCTTCGACAGCTGGTTCCAGAACTCGGCAGCGTATGACCGCCAGGTAAAGCTCGGGTTGGTTGGTTGCCCCGTCTGCGGCTCGAGCAAGATTGAGAAGACGATCATGGCGCCGCGGATCGCGGGCGCGAAAAAACGCGCGGACGCAAGCGCCTCCGACGCGCCAGCCCAAACGCCAACGCCGGCGCAGACCGGCGCCCCAGCCGAACAAGCACCGGCTCCCGTGGCGATGGTCTCGCCGCAGGAGCGCGAGTTCCACCGGAAACTGAAAGAGCTGCGCCAGCACCTCGTCCAGAATGCAGATTACGTCGGGCAAAGATTTCCGGAGGAGGCCCGCAAAATGCATTATGGCGAGATCGAGCATCGTTCTATCTACGGCGAAGCCAGTCCCGAGCAGGCAAGGGAGCTGCACGAAGAAGGGATCGAATTTCACCCCTTGCCGGTGCTGCCGGACGAGCGCAACTGAAGCGATCAATGGCGCCCATATCAGCAGTCCGACACCAACCACAATCGCCGGTACGCCAAAGATCTCTCGCCTGCCCGTCGACTGCTTGAAGACGATGGTGAAAACAGCCCAAAGCCGTGAGGCACCAAGCGCGCTCATCCGGGCTACTGCTGTTGGCGAGCCGTCATCATATAATTCACGTCCATGTCGCTCGACAGCCGCCAGCTATCGCAAAAAAGATCATAGACGACGCCAGTCTCATCAATGACGCTCAGACGATGGCGTTCGAGCACGGCCGCGAGCTCGTTGGGGGTAATGAGCTTGTCCCAGCGGTGAGTGCCCCGAGGAAGCCAACGCAGCACATATTCCGCTCCAATGATCGCCAGGGCGAAACTTTTCATCGTCCGGTTGATGGTGGCGACGATCATCGCGCCGGCGGGATTGAGCACGCTGCTGCATTGCTCGATAAACAGGGTGACGTCCGCTACATGTTCCACCACCTCCATCGCAAGGACCACATCAAAGTGTTCTTTTTGCTCGGCCAGCGTGGCCACGGTGGTCGAGCGATAATCGATGCACAATTGCTGCTGCTCGGCATGCAGTCTCGCCGCCGCTATGTTGCTTTCCGAAGGATCGGCTCCGACGACGTGCGCCCCGAGGCGGGCGAGCGGCTCGCTCACAAGCCCCGCTCCGCAACCGATGTCGAGAATGCGCAATCCAGCAAGCGCATCGAGCCGCCTGTCATCGCGGTCAAATTCGCGGCAAAGCGTCTGCTTGATGTAGCCGAGCCGGACCGGATTGAATTTGTGCAACATCCGCATCTTGCCGGAGGGGTCCCACCACTCGGCCGCCATTGCAGCAAAATGCGCAACCTCGCGTTCATCGACCGTCGGGTCGCGCTCGGTTTCGGCAGAATTGACCACGTGAGGTTCTCCAAAGCCGCGCAGTTGCGACTGACTCATACCGCCGCTATGTATATCCCGCTTTTTTAAGCGGGGCTCGTTCGAACGCACCCCGACATTCCACCCAAGGGGCACGCAAGCCGTTATGTCCCGGCTGGTGATGAAGTTCGGCGGTACCTCCGTTGCCGACATGGAACGCATCCGCAACGTCGCGTGGCATGTCAAACGCGAGGTGGATGCGGGGCATCAAGTGGCAGTCGTGGTCTCCGCGATGGCCGGCGTCACCAATCAGCTGGTGGCGTGGTGCCGGGACGCCGCAGTCCTGCATGACGCGCGAGAGTACGATGCCGTGGTGTCCTCGGGGGAGCAGGTAACAGCTGGTCTTCTCGCGATCGTGCTGGAGGGGATGGGCGTGAATGCGCGGTCCTGGCAGGGCTGGCAATTGCCGATTGTGACGACCAATGCTCATGGTGGAGCGCGCATCAACGATGTGAACGGGGCGGAGCTGGTGCGGCGGTTCAAGGAAAGGCAGGAAGTCGCGGTCATAGCCGGGTTCCAGGGGGTCCACCAGGACACTGGCCGCATCACCACGCTAGGCCGCGGCGGATCGGACACTTCGGCGGTCGCCATCGCAGCCGGAATCGCCGCCGAGCGTTGCGACATCTATACCGACGTTGACGGGGTCTACACCAGCGACCCCAGGGTCGTGCAGCGGGCACGGCGGCTCGATCGGGTAGCCTATGAAGAGATGCTGGAGTTCGCTTCCTTGGGCGCCAAGGTAATGCAGGTGCGCTCGGTGGAGCTGGGAATGGTCCACAATGTGCGCATTTTCGTGAGGTCGAGCTTTGACAAGCCCGAGGACATCGATCCTCGTGGAATGCCGCGCGGCACGCTCATTTGCGGGGAGGAGGAGATCGTGGAACAGCAGGTCGTCACCGGCATCGCTTTCTCCAAGGATGAGGCGCAAATCTCGATTCGGCGGGTGCAGGACAAGCCGGGGGTTGCGGCAGCCATCTTCGGTCCGCTGGCTGATGCCAACATCAACGTTGACATGATCGTGCAAAATGTCTCCGCCGATGGAGCCACCACGGACCTCACCTTCACCGTCCCGGCCGGAGACTACGAGCGCGCTACCGACGTCCTGGTCAAGGTCAGGGAGCTCGTGGGGTATGAACGCGTGGACGGCGCGAATGACGTCGCCAAGGTGTCGGTGATCGGCATCGGCATGCGCAGTCATGCCGGCGTCGCCGCCAAGGCTTTCAAGGCGCTCGCCGCCAAAGGCATCAACATCCGCGCCATCACGACTTCCGAGATAAAGTTTTCACTGCTGATCGATGCCAGCTACACGGAATTGGCAGTGCGAACGCTGCATTCCTTGTACGAGCTCGACAAATAGATGCAGGCGAATGGCCGATAGCTCGGCGCCGACCATCTCTTACGCCCAGCGGTTCGAAGATTGTTACCTGATGCAGTGCTTCGGCAGCCGCAGCGAAGGCTTCTACATAGACATTGGATCGGGCCACCCCGTCTACGACAATGCGTCGTTCGCCTTTTACCTCAAGGGGTGGCGCGGAGTTACCGTCGAGCCGAATCCCTGGCTGGCGCGCCTGAGCAGGGCGGTGCGGCCGCGCGATTGTCATGTCGAGGCGCTTGTCGGAAACGCGGCGGGGGAGGCCACGTTTTATCTGGTCGAGGAGCTCCATGGCTTTTCGACCATGATCGAGGGCCATGCGCTATCGGCGCGTACGCGCTTTGGAAAAGCTTCCCGACCTCTCGTCGTGCCCATGACTACGCTCGCGGAGCTCTGCGAACGGTCCGCGCCCGGCGCGATCGATTTTCTCAAGGTGGACGTCGAGGGCGCCGAAGAGGACGTTCTGCTTCACGGCGACTGGGGCAAGTACCGGCCGAAGGTGGTCGTGGCCGAAGCGCTGGCGCCCTATACCTTGGCGCCGGCTTGGCAGCGATGGGGGGCCATGCTGGAGGAGCACGGCTACCGTTATGCCTGGTTCGACAGTCTCAATCGCTATTACGTCTCCGCCGAAGCCGATGAGCTGCGACAGCGTTTCGGTCCAGAGACCAAAGAGGTGGAGGCGACCTTGCAATTTCGCAATATCAAGCCCGCCGCTTCCGACCCGATACATCCCGACCACCGGTTGGCCAAGCTGCTTGCGGGAACCAGCATGATCCACTTGCCGCTTCTGAAGCCTGATGTCGTTTGCGAAATACTCAACGCCGACTTGCCTCCCGGAACTCTGGACCAGCCCGCGGGTGCCGAGCACATCGCGCAGGCCATCGTGCGGGTATTTGGACCGGATGCCGCGGTGACAGCGAATGATATCGGTCTGGCGAACGCTCCCTGCCTGCGCGACGTCTATCTCGCGATCTCTCAAAGCGACGAATTTCGCGCGGCATGCGGTCGTATTTCAGCGAGTTACGCCTGGTAGCACCCGCGTAGAGCCTCGACTTGCCACCCCTTACGGCATGCTATACGGCGGTAGCATGGCCGGTGTGGAGAGCTGTTCCGCGACGGCTACCGCTTGAAGAAGCCGAGGCCCAGGGCGCTTCCAGGCCGAGCGATCGCGGCCGTCCGAAGGGAAAACGCGCCGTTTGAACAGGTTGGGGTGCGTCCGGAGCGCGCTCCAATTGCCTCGGCGCGATGGGCTGGTCCGAGGATCACGTCATGCGTGGAGCGCTCGGCGGTCCGCGCGTGCTGCTGCGCCGCCTCCGCGAGGTCATGGCGGAGCAGGTCAGCGCGCAGGAACGCCTGGACAAGATCGTGGTGCTGATCGCTGCCAACATGGTGGCGGAAGTCTGCTCGGTCTATGTGCTGCGCGTCGACGGCACGCTCGAGCTTTACGCCACGGAAGGACTGAACAAGGCTGCGGTGCACCAAACCGTGCTCCGCTCGGACGAGGGCCTCGTCGGTCTGGTCGCGAGCGAGGCCAACCCCATCAACCTCTCCGACGCGCAGAATCATCCGGCCTTTTCCTACCGTCCGGAGACGGGCGAGGAAAGCTATCACTCGTTCCTGGGCGTCCCGGTCTTGCGGGCCGGCAACACGCTAGGTGTGCTGGTGGTACAGAACCGGGCGCGCCGAACATATACCGAGGAGGAAGAAGAAGCCCTGCAGACGACGGCGATGGTGCTCGCCGAGATGATCGCCTCGGGCGAGCTCTCGGCCATTGCGAAGCCTGGCGCGGAACCTGCGGCTCACCGCCCGCTTCAGCTCGCGGGCCTCGCCCTCAATGACGGAATCGCGCTCGGTCACGTCGTGCTGCACGAGCCGCGTATCGTAATCACCAATTTCATTGCCGATGATGTCCCAAAAGAGCTCAAGCGCCTGGAGGCCGCCGTCGACACGATGCGCTCCGATCTCGATCTGCTGCTGGAGCGGGGTGAAGCGGTGGACGGCGGCGAGCACCGGGAGGTGCTGGAAGCCTATCGGATGTTTGCCTATGACCGCGGCTGGGTGCACCGGCTGGAGGAAGCGGTGGCCACGGGGCTCACCGCAGAAGCAGCAGTTGAACGCGTTCAGTCGGACACGCGCGCCCGCATGCTGCGCGCCACCGATCCCTACCTGCGCGAGCGCCTGCATGATCTTGACGAGCTTGCCAACCGTCTCATGCATCAGCTCGTCGGCAAGGATTACGCGCCGGCACGCGATCACCTGCCGGAAAATGCCGTTCTGGTCGCGCGCTCGATGGGCCCGGCTGCGCTGCTCGATTACGATCGCAAGCGGCTGCGGGGCCTGATTCTGGAGGAAGGCGGGCCTCACTCACACGTGGCGATCGTTGCCCGCGCCCTCGGGATTCCGGCAGTCGGCAGGATCGACAACGCGACGGGAGTGGTGGACCCGGGGGATCCGATAATTGTCGACGGCTCGGCCGGGGATGTGCATGTGCGGCCCACGCCGGAGATGGAGCGCGCATATGTCGAGCGGGTACGGCTGCGGGCTCGCCGGCAATCGCAGTATCAGGCGCTGCGGGACAAGGCGTGCATTACCAAGGACGGCGAGAAGATTGCGTTACTGATAAACGCCGGTCTCGCCGTCGATCTTCCCCATGTGCATGAGACCGGCGCCTCTGGCATCGGGCTTTTCCGCACCGAGTTGCAGTTCATGGTGGCCTCGAGCTTCCCGCGCTCCGCCGAGCAGTTCTCGCTCTATCGCGCTGTGCTGGATGCGGCCGGCGACAAGCCGGTGACCTTTCGCACCCTCGATATCGGCGGCGACAAGGTGCTCCCATTCATGCGCAATTTCGAGGAGGAAAACCCTGCTTTGGGCTGGCGCGCGATCCGGCTTGGGCTCGATCGGCCCGGCTTGCTGCGGAGCCAGATCAGGGCTTTGCTGCGCGCAGCAGGCGGACGCGACCTGCATGTGATGTTTCCAATGATCGCGACCGTCGAGGAATTCGATGAAGCCAAGTCCCTCGTGGAGCGCGAGCTGACCCATTTGCGCCGCCATGCGCACAAGCTGCCCGAGCATGTCGAGGTGGGCACCATGGTCGAGGTGCCGTCGTTGCTTTATCAACTCGACGAATTGCTGGAGCGGGTGGATTTTCTCTCCGTCGGCACCAACGATCTCGTCCAATTCTTTTATGCCGCGGATCGCGGAAATGCGCGGGTAGCCGATCGTTTCGACAGCATATCGGCACCCGTGCTGCGGGCGCTCAGAGCGATCGCGGAGAGGAGCCGCGAGCATGGCAAGCCAGTCACAGTTTGCGGCGAGATCGCATCGCAACCGCTCGGCGCGCTCGCTCTGGTCGGGATCGGGTATCGCTCGCTCTCGCTCACACCCTCGGCCGTCGGTCCGGTCAAGGCGATGCTGCTGAGCGTTGACGCCGGCAAGGTGGCAGCCTTCATCGCACCGCTTATCGAACGTCCCGCGGGCAGCGTATCCATCCGCCAACAGCTGATGAAATACGCAGAGCAGCAAGGGCTGCAGACTTGATGCCTGTTGCTTATCTCAATGCGGTGGTAACGCCTTAGGCCCCCCTTCATGCTTCCTGAGCAGAAACTCGACGCACTCCTGGCCCGCCACAAGGCGGTGGAAGCAAACCTGACGCGCGAGGTGGCGCCGGACACGTACGTCAAGCTTTCCCGTGAATTTGCCGAGCTCGCGCCGATCGTCGAGACGGTAAAGCGCTATCGCGGTCTTATTGACGAGATAGGAGGGTTGGATGCGCTCATTGCCGATGCAGGTACCGATGCGGAGGTGCGGGCAATGGCAGGCGCCGAAAAGCCGGAATTGGAGAAACGTCGTGCTGCGCTCGAGCGCGAGATCAAGCTCGTTCTTCTGCCCAAGGATGCCATGGACGAGCGAAACGTCATTCTGGAGATCCGTGCCGGCACTGGTGGTGACGAAGCCTCGTTGTTTGCCGGCAATCTTTTCCGCATGTACGAGCGCTATGCGGCAAAGCAGGGATGGAAGGTCGAGATCATCTCCGCCAGCGAAGGCAGCATGGGAGGCTACAAGGAGGTAATCGCCGAGATTCGCGGTCGCGGCGCGTTTGCCAAGCTCAAGTTCGAATCGGGAGTGCATCGCGTACAGCGGGTACCGGACACCGAATCCTCGGGGCGCATTCACACCTCCACCGCGACCGTCGCCGTGTTGCCGGAAGCTGCCGATATCGACGTGATGATCAACGAGGCAGACCTGAAGATCGATACCCTGCGATCCGGCGGTGCCGGCGGCCAGCACGTCAACAAGACCGAGTCGGCAGTGCGAGTGACTCACATTCCAACCGGTATCGTCGTGATGATGCAGGAAGACCGCTCGCAGCACCGCAACCGTGCCAAGGCAATGGCGGTCCTGCGCGCGAGGCTCTATGATTTCGAGCGGCAAAAACGCGACACCGAACGCGCCGCTGAGCGCCGGGGCCAGGTCGGGTCCGGCGACCGTTCCGAGCGTATCCGCACCTACAATTTTCCCCAGGGGCGGGTGAGCGATCATCGCATCAATCTTACCCTCTACAAGCTTCCGCAGATTATCGAGGGTGAAGCACTCGGTGATGTCATCGATGCGCTGGTGACGGAACACCAGGCAGCCCTGCTCGCCGCGGAAGGGCAGCCATCGTGACGATGGTTCTTTTGGGCTTACTCGCGTTCGAGCTTGTATGCTGATGACGGCTGCTGCCCAATTCGCAGCGAGGGAGATGTCGCTTTGGCTTGAGCCCGATGCGCCCGCGGGCAATTGCGTTGACGCCGTACGGCGCGTCCTTGCCCTGAGCTTTCGAAACCGGGGGCTCGACAGTCCAGACCTTGATGCACGACTTATCATCGGGCACGCCCTGGGACTCGATCACACGGCGCTTGCAGCTCAGGCAGAACGCAGGCTCCTCGCAGGAGAGGCGGTCGCAATTACCAGCCTTGCCAACCGCCGCCTCCGCCGTGAGCCGATCGCACGTATCCTTGGCGCGAAGGAATTCTGGGGGCTGTCGTTCAGGATCGATGCGCACACTTTCGTGCCGCGTCCGGAAACGGAAACCGTTGTCGAGGCCGCATTGGAGGCGATAGGCGAGCGCAGGTATTACTCGCGCGGGCTGCGAATTGCCGATCTCGGGACCGGCGCGGGTACCCTCGTCTTGTCGTTGCTTGCAGAGCTGCGGGAAGCGTTCGGGGTCGGCACTGACATCAGTGCCGCGGCAATAGATTGCGCGCGTTACAATGCCGCTGCGCAAGGTGCGCGAGCGGCATACGTGGCCTGCCACTATGGAGCAGCGCTCGATGGACCCATTAACCTCCTGGTGTCGAATCCCCCCTATATACCGCGTGCCGAGATCGCAGGGCTTGAGCCCGAGGTGCGAGCATTCGATCCTCAGGTTGCGCTCGACGGCGGGCCGGACGGACTCGATGGATATCGGGCCATAGCCACGGAGGCACGTCGCCTGCTTGCGCCGGACGGCATCCTCGTAGTGGAACTCGGTGCGGGGCAAGCGGGTGCAGTCCGATCGCTCTTTTCTGCCGTAGGGCTTGCATCCATGACCCCTCGATCCGATCTTTCCGGTACCCCGCGAGCCTTGGTCGCACGGCGGTTGGCATGAATGGCGTACAGCCCAGGTAGCCAAAAAAGCTCTTGGATTATGTGTCAAGAAAGACTAGGTTCCTTGCAGGGAATCGACCCGAGATGCTTAAGCGCCGCTTGTGAGCCCCGCAGGGATGACGGAGAGCCAGCGGTGCGGACGGAGCGAGCCAAGCTCGCCGCATGAATTGGCGGATGGTTTGCCGGACCGGGACAAGATGCTTCATTATTGTGCGCCTGCTCACGAGCCGAGGCATGCGCGCTGACGCAGAGGTGAGCAACGCCGTGGTGACGGCGGGGGGTTGCTGCTTCGCAAGTCGGAAGCCGTAATAGCGGCCTAGGGCCGCTCTATAATTACCGTCTGGGACGCGAGTGCGCGGACGCCGCTGCGACTGCTTGCGCAAGAGAGGACTGAGCGTTCGGCGGCAACAAGGTGCATGCAGGCGAGAGCAACTGAAGAGATGAGCACAGGCCACATCATGAGAAACGGTCAGAATAAGCGGATGCGCGGGCGGAACAACCACCGGAAGAGCCACAACCCGATGGCCCGCGTATTCGAATCCAACGGACCGGATGTGAAGATCCGGGGCAATCCGTCCCATATCGCCGAGAAATACATCCAACTCGCACGCGACGCACAGGCCTCCGGCGACCACATAGCCGCGGAGAATTATTATCAGCACGCCGAGCACTACTACCGCGTCATCGCGGCGGCGCAGGAGCAGTTCCGGCAGAGCAATCCGTACCTCCCGCGGCCCGAAGGCGAGCTCTCAGGCCCGCGCGACGAACCCTTCGAAGAGGGGGACGACAACGGGCAACCATCGATGGACTCCTTTGGCGAGCCGCGGTACGGCACCCGTGAACCACAACCCTATCTTCCCCGCGAGGTTCAGCCATACCAGCAAGCGCAGCCGCCGCAGCATCAGTCGTTCCGGCCGCCACAGACCGGGGTCGAGGCGCAGGGCGAGCCCGATCACCTGCCATCCTTCATTACCGGCACCCAGCCGCCCATGCATCAGTCCTCGCCAAGCTCCGGCCAAGCGCAAAATGGGCATGACGGCCATCGCGACCGTTTCCCATTGCATCGCCGCCGCCGGCGTCACCGCGGGCCCCGCCCTGACCTGCAGGGTGGAGGCGGCGGTCCAGGCATGGACGAACCGCCACACCAGGACGACTGAACATCTTCCTACGCGCCGCGCGGCCAAGGCGCGAGCGCGGGCTCCAGGGCAGGCACCAATCGTGCTCGCCTTGCGGGCACGGCGCGATAAACCTGCTTCGTTGCCTCCACGATGTGCACGCCTGCAAACGGTGCAGCGATAGCTGAGCCCACCCGTTCCCATGCCGTGGCCGAGCGCAAGAACCAGCCCCTCGCCACCGGCGGAACGTGCAGCGCTTCACCCCATCCCGTCGGCGTGAACCATGCCTCGCGCAGCAGCTGGGTGATCTGGGAGCGAGAATACGGACGCCCATGGCCGAAGGGTGTCGTATCCGTCCGCGCCCACACCCCGCGCCGATTCGGAACTATGAGGAGCAAGCGTCCTCCCCCTGCCAGCACGCGCCAGACCTCACGCAACAATGCCGTGGGATCATGCGCCATCTCCAGCGCATGCACGAGCAGCAGGCGATCGACGGCAGAGTCGGGCAGCGGCATCTGAAGCTCGTCCACAAGGGCCGCCAGTCCGGGCCGGTTGGTCGGCCATTTCACGACCCCCTGGGCGGCGGGCATGAAGGCGAGGCACCGCTCCGCCTCTTCCCGGAACAGCCCGAGATAAGGCGTAGGGTAGCCCACGCCGACAACGCTCATCCCCCGGGTATCCGCAAATCTCCGCCGGATGCCGCGACCGATAAAGCGCCGCGCTACCACGCCAAGGTGCATCGCGTAAAAGTTACGCAGGTCAACGACATCGATTGACATGGGACGAAGTTAGCATGATCTGGCACGATGTGGTCCGGGGGCTATCCCCAGTGGGCCGCCAAGGCTGTCGTCGCGGACGGACCATGCCCATTGGTCCTCCCGGTGCTAGAAGACCTGCATCATTCACCCAAACACTGAGAATGCTACCAATGTCAGCGCAAACCTACTTGTTTCCTTGCCTTCAGGACAATTACGGCGTGCTTCTGCACGATCCCGCGACCGGGACCACCGCCGCGATCGATGCGCCGGAGGCGCGCGCGGTCGAGGCTGCCTTGCAGCATACCGGCTGGCGGCTGAGCGACATTCTGGTGACGCATCATCATGCCGACCACACAGGAGGCATCCCGGCGCTCAAGGAGCACCATCACTGCCGCGTCACCGCCCCCTTCCGAGAAGCGAGTCGCATTCCCCTCGTCGATGCGACCGTGCGCGAGGGCGACCGTGTGAAGGTCGGTTCTCTCGAAGGCGAGGTTCGGGAGACACCGGGGCATACCGCCGGCCACATCAGCTATTTCTTTGCACCGGACAAGCTCGCGTTCGTCGGCGACACGCTGTTTTCCATCGGATGCGGGCGCGTCATCGAGGGCACGCCTGAAATGATGTGGCAGTCCCTCCTGAAATTGCGGGCTCTGCCGGACGATACCCGGATCTATTGCGGACACGAGTATACGCAGGCCAACATCCGCTTCGCCAGGACGATCGAGCCGGACAATCCGGCGCTGGCCCAACGGGCGCGTGAGGTCGACAAGTTGCGAGGCGAGAACAAGCCTACGATTCCCTCGACGATCGCCCAGGAGAAGGCAGCAAACCCGTTCCTGCGCGCTGACCTGCCTGAGCTTGCCAAGGCGGTCAGCCTGGCCGGCCAGCCGGCTTGGAAAGTGTTTGCGGAGATTCGGGAGCGCAAGAATCGGTCTTGAGCGTGTGCGATGCCGGAGCTTTCTGCGGCCGAGGTGATTGAGCTCCTCGATCTCAAGCCGCATCCCGAAGGCGGCCATTTTCGTGAAACTTTTCGGGATGGGCTAAAGGTCAGCAACACCAGGGCCGCATCGACCGCCATCTATTTCCTGCTGGCGCGGGGCCAGCGCTCCAGCTGGCACAGGATCGATGCGGTGGAAATCTGGCACTACTATGCTGGCGCCCCTCTTGAGCTGCGGATCGCAACGCACGAGGCGGACCCGGTCAGAGGGATGATGCTCGGACCCGACCTCGTCGCGGGCGCAAGACCGCAGCTAATTGTCCCAGCTCAGGCCTGGCAATCGGCAGAGAGCCTTGGCGACTGGACGTTAGTCGGCTGCACGGTCGCGCCCGCATTCCAGTTTGCCGGCTTTGAGAAGGCGTCCGAGGAATGGAGCGAGCGCTAACAAGGGCCGCAGCGCGTCAGACCATGAACTGCCCGCCATTGGCGGAGAGTGTCGAGCCGGTGATCAGCCCCGCTTCATCGCCGGCGAGGAACACTACGCAGCGCGCAATCTCCTCGGGCTCGCCCAGGCGGCCGATCGGAATAAGAGGTAGGATGTTCTTTTCCAGCACGTCCGCCGGCACCGCTTTGACCATCTCGGTCGCGATATAGCCTGGGCAGATCGCGTTCACGGTGATGCCGCTCTTGGCGCTCTCCTGGGCGAGCGCCTTGGTGAAGCCGAGCTCTCCTGCCTTGGCGGCGGAATAGTTTGTCTGTCCCAGCTGTCCCTTTTGGCCGTTGATCGACGAGATGTTGATGATGCGCCCAAACTTGCGCGCCCGCATTCCCTCGATCACCGGACGGCACATGTTGAAGAGCGAGCTTAGATTGGTGTTGATCACGGTTGTCCATTGCTCCGGAGTCATCCGGTGGAACATGGTGTCGCGCGTGACACCCGCATTGTTGACCAACACGTCGATGGGACCGACCTCGGCTTCGACCGTCTTGACACCCGCGCCGCACGAATCGTAGGAGGACACGTCCCATTTGTAGACCGGAATTCCGGTGGCAGCCTTGAATTTTTGTGCCGCCTCGTCATTGCCGCCGTAATTGGCGGCCACCTTGTAGCCGGCCTGCTTGAGCGCCTTTGATATCGCCTCACCGATGCCGCGCGTTCCACCGGTCACCACCGCAACCCGTGCCATCAGCCTTTCCTCCCATTTATCCGGCGAGGCGTAGCTTCGCCGTTTTTGTATATTTCAGGATCTCCTCGCAGCGGAGATTTAGCGCTCAACGCACATGGCGATCCCCATGCCGCCGCCGATGCAAAGCGTTGCGAGTCCTTTCTTGGCGTTTCGCTTCTGCATCCCGTAGAGCAGCGTCACCAGCACTCGGCCGCCGGAAGCGCCGATCGGATGGCCGATCGCAATCGCGCCTCCGTTGACGTTGACCTTCGATGTATCCCAGCCAAGGTCCTTGTTGACCGCGCAGGCCTGCGCGGCAAAGGCCTCATTGGCTTCGACCAGGTCAAGGTCGCCCACATTCCAACCGGCTTTCTTCAGTGCCGCGCGTGACGCGGGGATGGGCCCGGTACCCATGATCGCGGGATCCACCCCTGCATGTGCCCAGGAGACGATGCGGGCGAGCGGCGTCTTTCCACGCTTTGCGGCCTCGCTTTCTGTCATCAACACGACGGCTGCTGCACCGTCGTTGATCCCTGAAGCATTACCCGCCGTCACCGTGCCATCCTTGGCGAAGGCTGGGCGCAGCTTGGTAATGGCCTCAAGCGTTGTGCCATGCTTGGGATATTCGTCGGCGTCCACCACAACGTCACCCTTGCGCGTCTTCACCGTCACCGGCACGATCTCGTCCTTGAACTTCCCGCTCTTTTGGGCAGCCTCCGCTTTGTTCTGGGAAGCGACCGCAAACTCGTCCTGTTGCGAGCGCGTGATCTGCCATTGGCGGGCGACGTTCTCGGCGGTGTTGCCCATATGGTATCCGTTGAACGCATCCCACAAGCCATCCTTGATCATGGTATCGACCATTTCCAAGTTGCCCATTTTCACGCCGCTGCGCAGATGCGCGCAGTGCGGAGCCTGGCTCATGGACTCCTGTCCGCCGGCAACGACGATTTCGGAATCCCCGTTGAGAATGGCCTGATACCCGAGCGCGACCGCACGCAGCCCCGACCCGCAAAGCTGATTGACGCCCCACGCCGGGGTCTCGACCGGGACGCCAGCTGCGATCGACGCCTGACGGGCAGGGTTCTGCCCCTGACCGGCGGTGAGGATTTGACCCAGAATGACCTCGGATACATCTGCTGGCTCGACGCCGGCACGTTTGAGGGATTCCTGCACTGCCACCTTGCCCAGCTCGTGAGCCGGCAGGGCGGCAAAGGCCCCGTTGAACGCTCCAACGGGAGTGCGCGTCGCACTGACGATGACAATATCGTCCTTCATCTGGTAGCTCCTTTGATATTGGGCTTGTCGGTCAACGTGAGCCGGCGTTGCTCATGCCGCAAGCGCCGGAACGCTATTTCTCCATGGCATCCTTGGAGCTTGGGTACTGCCCTGTCAATTGCACAGACCGGAACGTGCTGGAGAGAAGGAAGGTGGCCGTCTCGTTGAGACCGGAGCTTTGGCCGACTCCGCATAAAGGTGGTGGCCGAAGCGAAGAAAAAGGATATGCTGGCCGGGAATAGTAGGTAGTCGAGTTCACCATGGCCAAATCGGACCAGCCGGTCACCATCAAAAAATACGCCAACAGGCGGCTCTACAATACCGGCACCAGCACTTATGTGACGCTGGAAGACCTCGCCGCCATGGTGAAGGGTGGTGAGGATTTCATTGTGAACGATGCCAAGACCGGCGAGGACATCACGCGGCAGGTATTGGCCCAGATCATCTTTGAGCAGGAGAACAAGGAGGGTCAGAGCATGTTACCGATCGCCTTCCTGCGCCAGCTCATCCGCTTCTACGGTGACAGCATGCAGATGCTGGTGCCGCGCTATCTCGAGGTCTCGATCGATTCCTTTACCCGCGAGCAGGAAAAATTCCGCCAGCAGATGGCGCAGGCTTTTGGGGTGGGACCGTTCGGGGCGCTCGAGGACCAGGTGCGGCGTAACATGGAAATGTTCGAGCGCGCTTTTTCCATGTTCACCCCGTTCGCGCGCCGCGAGCAGCTGGCCGCGATGGAGCCCGGCAAGCCGCAAACGACCGCAACGGAGATCGAAGAAATTCACGATCTCAAGCGGCAGATGGAAGAAATGCAGAAGCGGCTCGACCGCCTGAGCGAGAAGGGCAGCAGCTAGAGCAGGCTCGGTATATCAGTAGCCGAGGGCGCACCCGTCCTTGCGCGGATCGGAGCCGCCGATCAGCACGCCGCGCTGCCAGTCTATGTGTATGGCTTGACCGCCACCCCAAGGCGCGTGCGCGAAGGCGACGTCATGGTCGCGCGCTCGAAGCGCCGCAATGGTCGCTTGCGGCAGGCTCCGCTCCACCACCGTTTGCTCGCCAACGAAGAAAACACGCGGGGCATCGATTGCGGTCTGCACGTCCATACCGTGATCGACGATGTTGGTGACCACCTGCACATGTCCCATGGGCTGATAATGTGCGCCCATCACTCCGAACGCTAGAACGCAGTTCCCGCCGCGGAAGGCAAGCGCCGGAATGATGGTGTGCAGCGGCCGCTTGTGCGGCCCGAACGCGTTGGGATGGTCGGGATCGAGCACAAAGCATGCGCCACGGTTGGTCAGCATGATTCCGGTCTTCTCCGTGCAGATGCCGACGCCGAATATCGAATAGAGCGTGTTGATGAAGGAGACCGCCATTCGGTCGCGGTCGACCACGGTAAGGTAGACGGTGTCGCCGGCGGGGCCCGCCGTATTCCGCACGAGCACCCGGCGCGTGCGATCGATGCGCCCAGCAAGCTTTGCCGCAAACGCCTTGTCGATCAACGTCGGCACCGAAACCCGCATCGCGCCGGGCTCCGCCACGTGGGCATCACGTACCGCATATGCGAGCCGCGCGCCCTCAAGCAGGAGATGGACGCGATCGGGGCCGAGCGGGTCGAGCTGCGCGAGCTCGAACTGCTCCAGAATGTTGAGCAGCACCAATGCGGTCAGTCCCTGCGTGTTGGGCGGCAGCTCAAGAATGTCCAGGCCGCGATAATTGGTCGTGATCGGCGCGACGATCTCTCCGCGATGCCCCGCGAAATCTTCCGTCCCGAGGAATGAGCCGCGGCTGGCCAGGGTCGCAACTATGTCTTGCGCCACTGCACCCTGGTAAAAACCCTTCGGTCCTTGCGCTGCGATCGTGCGCAAGGTCTCTGCAAGCGCCGGGAGCTTGACGACATCCCCCTGCGCGGGGGCGTTGCCGCCGTGGAGGTAGTGGCGAGCGGCGCCTGCGTCGCCCCGCAGCTTCGAAACCTGCTGCGACCAGTCCCAGGCGATGCGCGCTGCGACGGGAAATCCCTGCTCGGCGTAATGAATGGCGGGCGCCAATGCGCGATCGAGGCCGAACCGGCCATGTGCAACAAGAGCTGCCGCCCACGCATCGACGGCTCCCGGGACAGTCACGGCATGGATCGAATCGGGGGCGATGCTGCGGAGCCCCTGTGAGATCAGACCCTCAATGGAGGCGCGCTTCCCCGCGCGCCCGGAGCCGTTGTAGCCCCAAACCGGAGCGCCCGGTTTCGAGATCATGCAGAAGCAGTCGCCGCCGATCCCCGTCATCTGCGGCTCGACGACGCTGAGCACGGCAGCTGCGGTTACCGCCGCGTCGGCTGCATTGCCGCCGTCACGCAGAGCTTGCAGCGCGGCCAAGCTGGCCAGCGGATGGGAAGTGGCGGCCATGGCGTCGCAGGCAATGACCGGCGAGCGGCCAGTCAGATGGAAATCGCGGGACATTGGGGGAGTAGCTCGTGCGGGGATCCTGGCCTAAGCCCTCCGACAACGATGAGTCCGCTACAGCTGGCGGGATCGAGCCCTCAGGCTTCGTCGCCGAGACCCGGCGCGTAGATTGTTTGCTCCCGCGCTCAGATCTCCTTACTGGCCTTGAGGACCTGGCGTCCGCGGTACATCCCCGTCTTGAGGTCGACGTGGTGGGGGCGGCGGAGCTCGCCCGAATCCTTGTCCTCGACGTAGGACGGCCGCGCGAGGGCATCAGCTGACCGACGCATTCCTCGGCGGGAGGGAGATACCTTGCGCTTGGGAACCGCCATCGATCTAGCTCCTGACCAAGATTGCGATCGTCCTCGGGGGGGTGCCCTGCCGTTATAGGGGAGCGCTTGCACCTCCGCCAGGGCGGTTGTTCTGCGGCGCTGGTCCGCGCGCAAGGGCTTGGTCCAAGCTCGCGCGCAAAGCCGCCGGCCGGATGCATCCTGCGAGCGCCGCCTGGGCAATGCCGCGGGCCTCGTAAATAGTCGCCAGCCGTCGCACCGCAGGTCCGGGTTGCCTCGCGCTACGGCGTCGCGGGTTTGGCAGCACCGCAGCGAGCAAGGCGGCCTCGCGCGGGCTAAGCGAGCGGGCCGACTTGCTGAAGGCGTAGCGGCTTGCCGCTTCCGCGCCGAACTGACCGCTGGGCCCCCACTCCGCAATGTTGAGATAGATTTCGAGCACGCGCCACTTCGGCAGAATGAGATCCATCCACAAGGCAAGAGGAAGCTCCAGTGCCTTGCGTACAAAACTTCGCCCCGGCCACAGGAAGAGGTTCTTCGCGGTCTGCTGCGTAATGGTCGACACGCCTCTTGCCTCGCCGATGTCGTCGACATCCTCGATACGTTCGCGGATCTCGTCCCAATCGATGCCGCGGTGTCGGCAATAGCGGCCGTCCTCCGCCGCAATCACCGTGCTCGGCAAGGCCGGGGCCATGCGTCCGATCGGCACGAAGGTCCGTTCGACCCGCATCCCGTGCGCCCAGCGCCAGACCATGAGCGTGGAGACCGGATTCACCACCCGATAGAGCGGCACCAGCAGGTACGGCAGGAGCAGGGCGAGGAGGATGATGACCAGGATGCCCATGAGCAATGCGGTGCCCCCGCGACGCCGCCGAATAGGACGGCCTGCGGAACGAGGTGGCTGAGCGGCAATGGAAGGCATAATTGGCTCAGGTTCCTGATTGGAGTCTTGATCCGCGGCTCGAGTTTATTGAACTCAAATTCGGGTTATACTGCGCTCGCTGGGCTGCGCTAAGTAGGATAGAAAATGAGCAACAAACACGAACAAGCAATCCGACGCGCGCTTGCCGCAATGGATGCGATTCTCACCCAGGAAGAATGCGGCGACATAACCACGCAATGCTCCGAGGGAGACCGGGCAGTCGTCGAACTCGCCTATGCGCACGATGAGTTGCGCAACATCTTGAGCTGCAATGAAACATACGTGAACAATAGATGCGACGTATCATGCGCGGCGACGGATTCATGGCGGCCGTGTTCTGAGGGGCAGCCCCGTCGCGGCATCTTTTTGGTCTGGACCCGTTCGAACTGAAGAGCGCCACCCGACGAGCGCTGAAGCTATTCGCATGCAAACGCGATGGCTGCGGCAAGACTGCCGAAGAAGGCCGCACTGAGCTTCCGAATGATGCCAGCCGCCGAGGAGCTAGCCGTAGCGTCTGCCGATCCCGATACGGCAACAGTGCTGCCCGATTTACCTCGTCCCGGAACCGGGCTGAGGTGGGACGAATTCATCCGCGACCTGACGAGCGCATATCGCGCGCGGTTTGAAGATTGAAGGAAGTCCAGTTCTCAGCGCCGAATCGAGGGCAAGAACCGGGAACTATGAAGAATGCGTTAACAGAGGAGGCTGGCCGCGGTCCGGACTCGCAAAATAAATTTCGCGCTTGCCCCCGCACGGCCCATTTCCGGAACGTCTGTTGCCGCGATTGCATTGTTATGTGGGCCACGTCGGTGGAGGCCGTTCATGGAAAAGGTCGTACTGCTTTGCCTGATCATCGGGGTAATCGGCGTTCTGGCCGAGCTTTCCCCTGCGGCGCGTCCGCAGAAGTAGTCGCCGCCGGAGTTACTCCGCCGCAGTGCGCGCCTGCCCGTATCGGCGCTCGATATAATCGATCACCATCTGCTTGAAATCGGCGGCCACGGTCGGGCCGCGCAGAGTAATCGCTTTCTTGCCATCGATGAACACGGGTGCGGCCGGCTGCTCGCCGGTCCCGGGAAGCGAGATGCCGATGTCGGCGTGCTTGCTCTCCCCCGGCCCGTTGACGATGCAGCCCATGACCGCGACGTTGAGGGCTTCCACCCCGGGATAGCGCCGCCGCCATGCCGGCATGCTCTCGTGGATGAAGCCCTGGATGTCGCGGGCAAGCTCCTGGAACGTGGTCGACGTCGTGCGGCCGCAACCCGGACAGGCGGCAACCAGCGGCACGAACACCCGAAAGCCCATGGTCTGCAGGAGCTCCTGCGCAACCTTCACCTCGAGCGTGCGGTCGCCGCCGGGCTCTGGCGTGAGCGAGATCCGGATCGTATCGCCGACGCCCTGCTGCAGCAGGACGCCAAGCGCCGCCGACGAGGCAACGATGCCCTTGGAACCCATCCCGGCCTCGGTGAGGCCGAGATGCAGCGCGTAGTTCGACCGCTCGGCCAGGTCCTGGTAGACCGCGATCAAGTCCTGCACCGCCGAAACCTTGGCTGAGAGAATAATGCGCTCGCGCGGAAGCCCAATCTCCTCCGCGCGCGCGGCCGATAGGAGCGCGGATTGCACCATGGCTTCGCGCGTGATGGCACGAGCGTCCTTCGGCGCCGGCGAGCGCGCATTCTCGTCCATCAGATGGGTCAGGAGCTCCTGATCGAGCGAGCCCCAGTTGGCCCCGATGCGCACCGGCTTGCCGTGCTTGATGGCGGTCTCGACGATTGCTCCGAACTGCCGATCCTTCTTTTCCTTGAAGCCGACGTTGCCGGGGTTGATGCGATATTTGTCGAGGGCCTCGGCGCAAGCGGGATGATCCGCAAGGAGCTTGTGGCCGATATAATGAAAGTCGCCGACGATCGGCACATTGATGCCGAGCTTGAGCAGGCGCTCCTTGATAAACGGCACGGCAGCGGCCGCTTCGTTGCGATCCACCGTGACGCGAACGATCTCAGAGCCTGCCCGAGCGAGATCCGCAACTTGCCGCACGGTTGCCTCGACATCCGCGGTATCGGTATTCGTCATCGACTGGACCACGATCGGGGCCCCGCCGCCGACGCGAACGCCGCCAACGTCCACGCCTACGGAGCGGTGGCGTTGCTGCGGTCCGGCTTCGGTCATGGTGCGTCCTTTATGCATGAGCTGCCTGCGAGGAACGTATGGGCCGGCGAGGGGAAGTGCCAGACCGGCGCGCGCCGTGTCAACGCGGGCGATTTACGAGCACGAGCCCGCCAACGACAAGCCCCGCAGCCGCTGCGAACGCCGGGGTCAGCGGTTCGCCGAGCACAAAATGGCCTGCTGCGACGCCGAACAGCGGCGTCAAGAATGTAAAACGCCGAGAGCCGGCTTGCCGAATAGTGCTGAATGAGCGCGAACCATGCGATATAGGTTAGCGCCACCACCCAGACTGTCTGATAAAGCAAGGAGGCAACTGCGATTGCCGAAGGCGGCGCGAGCACGCGCTCTCCCGAGATGCCGGCAACAATCGCAAGCACGGGTCCCGAGATGAGGAGCTGATAAAGCAGAACCTTCTCGCTCGATGTGCGCACCAGGCTCGTGGCTTTGATGACGAGCGTGGTTGCTCCCCTACTGCGTGACTCCTGCCCTCTCGGCTATATGGGCGCAATGCGTGCAGACGCCTGCGATCTCTATCACCGGCGCCTTTGGGGTGAAGCCCACGCTTCGGGCGGCGGACGTGAGTGTCGCCGTCACTTCCGGCGAGGAGGCCTCGCCGACCACGCCGCACCCATCACAGATGAGGAAGACCACGAGATCGCCGGCCGCGTGGTTATGGATGCAGGCGATGAACGCATTGCGGCTTGCGATCCGGTGGACCAGTCCGTTGGAGCGCAGGAATTCCAGGGCCCGATAAGCGGTAATGGGTGCAGGGCGCGCGCCTGCAGGGGCGAGCCTCTCAATGATCTCATAGGCGCCAAGCGGTTGGTGGCTGGCAAGCAATGCCGCGAGCACCTTGCGGCGAAGAGGAGTGAGGCGCTGGCCACGCTCCAGGCACCGCGCTTCCGCAACCGCCATGGCATCGTCGAGACATCGATTGTGATCGTGATCCGGCGTGGGAAACACCGGCGCACGGGACGATGACCGAGATGAATTCTTGGCGGTAGGCATGTGCCAACTTAGCCGGTTTCACGGGTTGGGGCGATTTGCTGCACTGCCATAGTTTCTATTGCATTGCAGCATAGAACGCCCACATAAAGCCCTCGACCGAGGTACCCCTTTGATCCCCCGCATCGGAGGGCATGAATGCTCCCGGTTTTGTTCATAAAGCTGCTTCAGACGGCGAAACGGCGCAAACCAGCGCGAATGCCTGCCGTAACAAAACCGCAGGTACGCAACGGGCGCAAGCGGATCAACCTGGCGCTCCAGGGCGGGGGCGCCCATGGCGCCTTCACGTGGGGCGCCCTCGATCAGCTGCTCGAGGATGGCAGGCTCGAGATTGCAGGCATCTCGGGAACGTCGGCTGGTGCCATCAACGCCGTCATGCTGGCGGACGGATTGAACCGCGGCGGACCGGAAGAAGCGCGCAAGCGGCTTGGTGATTTCTGGCGCGCGGTGAGCGTGGACGGACACCTTCCGGATCTGCAGCGCGCGGTGGTCGAACGGCTGTTTCCATTTGTGCCGCGGGAAGGATTGTGGCTGAGCACGATCTCCCGGTTCCTGTCGCCATACGATCTCAATCCTCTCAACATCAACCCGCTCAAGGAGCTGATCGAGCGCTTCGTCGATTTCGAAGCGATTCGCCGACATGACGGGCCCGAGCTCTTCATCTCGGCGACGAACGTGCACGATGGAGAGCTACGCGTTTTCACTCGCGAAGAGATAACTCCCGAGACGGTAATGGCCTCGGCGTGCCTTCCCCTGCTTTTCCGTGCGGTGGAGATCGACGGCGTGTCCTATTGGGACGGCGGCTACAGCGGCAACCCGGCGCTCATTCCGTTCCTGCGCGCGACCACGGCGGAAGACGTTCTCATCGTGCAGATCAATCCGCGCGAGCGGCGCAAGACGCCGATCCGCACGCGCGAGATCCTGACCAGGCTCAACGAGATCAACTTCAATGCGTCCCTGCTCTCCGAGCTGCGCGCCGTGCGTTTCGTCAATCGGCTTGTGGACGAGGGGCGGCTGCCGCGCGGCATGGGGGAGGGCGAGTTTCGCCGGCTCCGCCTGCACCGCATTCAAATGGAGGAAATGGGCGAAAGTCATCGAACGCCCAGCACCCTCACCACCGACTATCAGACGTTCGAGCTGCTGCGCAAACTCGGCCAACGCGCGACGCGGCGGTTCCTCGACGCGCACTATGCCGACATCGGCCGACGCAGCACGATTGGCATCCCAAGCCAGCCCGAGCCCGCTCTGGCGGAGTAGTGCTTGCTCCCCGACGGGCCGCGATCCGCAGTCTGCGCTAGCCCAGCTAAGCTAGTACTGCGTTTTCGAGGTTTGAATCAGATAGCCGCATCCATCAACCTCGTCCTGAGGAGCGCGCTTGCGCGCGTCTCGAAGGACGGCCACAAGCGACATCGTGCCACCGGCCATCCTTCGAGGCTCGCGTGCAAGCACGCGAGCGCCTCAGGATGAGGCCTTCGCGAGACGGCGCTTTGCGCCTCCTCAGAGATGAGGTCTGTGGGTTTAAGCTCCATCTGCTCATTCCGATTGGTTTCAGGGAATCGATCTACTAGCTTGTGCGTATGAGCTTCAGTCCCGATCCGCTTCGCTCCGCCCAGGTCGGTCCGGCGCGGCTTGATGTCGTGGTGGCGGATATAACAAGCCTCGACGTCGAGGCAATCGTCAACGCGGCCAACCGCACGCTCCTCGGAGGAGGCGGAGTGGACGGCGCGATCCATCGCGCTGCGGGGCCTGAGCTCAAGCGCGAGTGCGAGGGGCTCGGCGGATGCGAGACCGGGTCAGCCAAGATCACGCGAGGGTACCGCCTCAAGGCCAGGCACGTCATCCATGCGGTCGGACCGGTCTGGGGCGGCGGCAACAAGGGTGAAGACGACCTCCTTGCCTCCTGCTATCGCACCGCGCTTTCCCTGGCGGCCCAGCATCGCCTCGCCTCGCTGGCGTTTCCCGCCATCTCGACCGGCATCTATCGTTTTCCGCCGCCGCGAGCCGCACGCATCGCGGTGGGCACGGTGGCGTCCGAAGTCGCCGCCACGCGCGGGATCCTGCGCGTCGTGTTCTGTTGCTTCTCCCCGGATTCAGCCGAGCGTCACATCAACGCGCTGGAGGAGTTGGGGCTCACATGATCGCCGCGATGCCGTCGCCAGCTCACGGAACCTTTATCGAGATGATCGTGCGGCGCATGTTGCCCGAAGTGGCATAGCGCAGCCTGTCGAAGATCGACGCCCTCGCGGCGAAAAACCCCAGCCAATTTACTATCCTGCGGGGCGCGCCCCGGATGGCGGAGAGTGCCGGTGAATGTCTTTCACATCGGAAAAGACAATATCCTGATTGTGCTCGCCGGTATATTCGAGATCGAAGGCGGTGCGTGCCAGAAAGACAAGATCGCCATCGAAGTCCTCGGCAATGGATGCCGCGTACCTCGTCACAAACCGATCAAGGATCTCACGCTCATCGGCCGAAATCCATCGAGCAAATTGAAACTCGGGCGTACTCCAATCAATTTCCAGTTTATATTCGGCGGACAGCCGGGCCTTCAGGACATCGAGCTGGAGTGGGCCAACAACGCCCACCAGGAAAGCGGAACCGTCGGTCGGTTGGAAGATTTGGGCTACGCCTTCCTCCGATAGCTCTTGCAATGCCTGCTTTAGCTTCTTGGCCTTCATGGCGTCAGGCAGACGAACCCGGCGCAAAATCTCCGGGGCGAAATTAGGTACGCCGACAAAGTTCAGATCCTCCCCTTCGCTCAGGGTGTCGCCGATGCGCAGCGTTCCGTGATTGGGTATGCCGACCACATCACCCGCATAGGCTTCCTCAGCAAGCGCACGATTTTGGGCGAAGAAAAATTGAGGTGCGCGCAGGCTCATTGCCTTGCCGGTTCGGGTCTGCTTGACCTTCATACCGCGAGTAAGCTTGCCGGAGCAAAGCCGCACGAAGGCGATACGATCACGATGGTTCGGATCCGTGTTTGCCTGGATCTTGAAAACGAACGCCGACATGCCGAGCTCGGTAGCCGCTACGACCCGTTTGTCAGCCGCTTGTGCTCGTGGCGGCGGCGCCAACTCGCCCAGTGCCTTAAGTAGATCGCCGACGCCAAAATTCTTGAGCGCGCTGCCGAAGAAGATCGGAGTCATATGGCCCTCGGCAAAGGCTTGCGGGTCGAACGGCTTGCAGGCCTGATGTACCAGGTCAAGCTCCCCGCCAAGCGTTGCGGCGTCGAGATTGGAGCTCAAAGAAGCGATTTCGGCCAGCGACATTTCGCGCCGGCTTCCGGGAGAGCCAGAGTCGCAGTCGAGGAGGCGCACGCCACCGGATTTCACGTCGATGGTGCCGACGAAATCCCGACCGCGCCCGACTGGCCACGCGATCGGTGCGGCGTCGAGCGCCAGTGTCCTCTCGATGTCGTCAATCAGGTCGAACGGGTCGCGGCTCTCCCGGTCCATCTTGTTCATGAAAGTAATGATTGGAATATCACGCAGTCTGCATACCTCGAAAAGCTTGCGTGTGCGCGGCTCGATGCCCTTGGCAGCGTCGATCACCATGACAGCCGAGTCGACCGCAGTGAGCGTCCGATAGGTATCTTCCGAAAAATCCTCGTGGCCTGGCGTATCGAGCAAATTGAATACGCGACCGCCGTATTCGAAGGTCATTACCGAGGTAACGACGGATATACCGCGCTCGCGCTCGATCGCCATCCAGTCCGAGCGGGTTGACCGCCGGTCGCGCTTGGCTTTGACCTGCCCAGCAAGCTGGATTGCCCCGCCGAACAGCAGGAGCTTCTCCGTCAAGGTGGTCTTGCCGGCATCTGGATGCGAGATGATTGCAAAGGTGCGCCGCCGTGCAACCTCGGCCGCGATGGGCGACGGGGTTTCGGCGCCCACTGACGTCCGCAACAGCATATTCATGGCGCGGTGGATGTGGCAGTTCCGGTGATTCTGTTCAAGACCGGGCGGGCTCAGTAGCGCCGGCAAGCTCTTCACGCAGGATCTCAAGCTCGAGCCATTGCTCCTCTGCCGCAGCGATGTCCTGGTAGAGCTTTGCGAGCGCGGCGGAGGTTGTTTCGAAGGCGGTGCGGTCGCGCGCATAAAATTCGGGATCGTCGAGCTTTGTCCTGAGCGCACCGGCTTCGGCTTGGAGTGCAGCAATGATTTTTGGCAGGGTATCGAGCGCGTGCTTGTCCTTGAAATTCATCCGCCGCTTGGCGGGTGGCGGTTCCGAAATATTCGAAACAGATTCTTGTGCGGCTTTCTGCGGCTCCTGCTTGGGGAGATTGCGCAATGGTTGCGCGCCGCGCTGCGCCAGCATGTCGCTGTAGCCGCCGGCATATTCGGTCCAGAAGCCATCTCCTTCCGGCACGATCATGCTGCTCACCAGGCGGTCGAGAAAATCGCGATCATGGCTGACGAGCAGGACGGTGCCGGGATATTCGATAGCCTCGATGACCAGCGCGCCAGACGGCGCGGCCGATCCGACAGTGATCGTGGCGTTAGCTGTATTTGCTCGATAGGTGCGGCGCCGCTCCCTCAAAGCCCGCAAATTGCCGACCCTGAGCATGTTGCGCTTGCGCCTGCCCGTTACGCCGTAGCGCATCCAATGCTCCTCGGCGACGATCTTCCGGTCCAGCTTGTGCTGCTCAGATTCCTCCTCGAGCAGCAGCTTGTCGCGCCATTCCTCGAAATGGGCAAAGCCCCTATCGATGCGTCGCGTGCAGCCGCGATCGAGCCAGACCGTCGATCGCGAGAGGTTGGAGAGAAAGCGCCTGTCAAGGCTGATGAGCACCAGGGCGGTACGTCGGGAATTGAGATCTCGCTCCAGCCATTCGATTGCGGTGAGATCGAGATGATTAGTCGTCTCGTCGAGGAGCAGGATATCGGGTGAGGGAGCCAGCACGCGAGCGAGCGAGGTGCGGCGCGCCTCGCCGCCGGAAAGATTCGCCGGGTCTTCCTGCCCGGTAAGGTCGAATTGATCCAACAGATAACGGGCGAGATGGGGATCATCGCTCGGCCCCAGCCCGGCTTCGACATAGGCAAGCGTAGACGCGAAGCCGGAAAAATCCGGCTCCTGCGGCAGATACCGGACAACGGCCCCTGGCTGCGTGAAAACAGAGCCGCGGTCCGGTTTGACCTGTCCGGCCGCGATTTTGAGCAGGGTCGACTTGCCCGATCCGTTGCGTCCAACGAGCGCCACCCGCTCGCCCGAGGAGACGGATAGCTCCACGCCGCAAAGAAGCGGCGTGCCGCCGAAGGTCAATGCAACGTCCTTGAGCTGAAGGAGGGGTGGCGCCATGTCGTTGTTGTCAGCCGCTCAGCCTTACCATTCCACCGGCCGTGCTCGCCATTGCCGATGAGCTAACTATGATGGAAGGTGCATCCCTTAGGGCCCGCCACATCGCGCGGTTCGGCTCCGGCGCGCGGCCCATGCTTCGAGACGCGTCGCAGCGCGCGCGAATTGAAAAGGTCGGGTGCGATGAACGGCGCTGCGCCGCTCCTCAGACTGAGGACCGGAGGAGTACGCCGTTTAGCCTGCTCATCAAGCGTACGGCTCCGAACTTTTGCGGCATCACATATGGCTTTCCATCTCGTTGAGATGCTTGCAGACGCGCTTGAACCATCCCATTTGGCCGCCGGTCACGTATCGCTTTCCGGATTCACGCAGCCGCTCGATGCGCAGCCGGTCGCCCTCATCGAGCTCGAAACGGCTGGCGAAACATTTGTCTATGAGCATCGGGATGCTCAGACCTTTGTAGTGATGGTGAATCTCGGCCTCATCGCGCAGCTCAAGCAGAAGCTCGCCTTGTCGGGTTGTCAGCTCGTCGCGCTTCCAGTTGATGACGTTCTCAAGGAAGCCGTCGGCGAACTCCGAACGCTCGAAGCTCGGGTCATTCAGCAAGCGCTTTGCGAGCGGCTTGAAGGCGCCGGAATCCTTTCTGACGCGGTCAATCTCAATCCAAGATGCCATGTCGCGGCTCCATCGAATGCATGCGGACGCGACGCAACGGAAGCTGTGAACAGGCTGTGGAAGACATGGGGAGATAACAGATTCGCGCCAGGGCGGCAAAGCTTTGCCCAGCAGGCGTCGCCAAGTAGCAGAGCAAGTTTCGCGGTCAATCCGGAGCTCGGAATTTTACCGTCAAGTTTTCCACAGGGCAGTGCGGAATCGGCGCCTTACGCGGCATCTCGTGAGCACGATCTTGGCCCCTTGGCGCCCTATGCGCTTGGGGCGATCAGGGCGTCAACTTCGCGGCGATGCGCTGCAGCTTGCCCGCCTCGGCCGGAATGCCTACCTGAAGGCACGAGATTTTACGTCAAGGACAGTACGCGTGAACTGGAAGAAGCGTCAGAAGCAGATCGAGCAGCTTAGAGCCAAGCACGGCGAGGATCGTAGCCTCGCGCGAGCATTCCCCGACCTGAAGATGGAGCAGCGACCTGCGCCGTGCACGAACAGCATGCGGGGCAGCACCGCGCGTCGCGTTGCGCCGCCGGGCATGAAGCAATTCCCCGTCGGGCACAGCCACAAGCAGGGGCTGGAGCTGATTACGCCTGGCATGGACCTGCAATGGATGGGAGGCAAGAAGCCCTGAGAGGGATGCAAGCTGCATGAGCAAATCTCACGATCCTGATCATGCCGTTCAGTCCGGCGGCGAGACGCAACGCTGGAAGCACGACGGCGTGCGCGTCATCCCAGGCGACCAGCTGGATCCGAACGTGCCTTCAACCCCAGGCATGGACCGAAAGGCGGCGATCAACTTCGCCCGCGCCGGTGCACAGAAGCTGTGGGCCGGCACGGTGACAATCAAGCCGGATGCAAAGACCGGCGCGCATCATCACGGGCACCTCGAAAGCATCATCTACGTGGTCCGCGGCAGGGCGCGGATGCGCTGGGGCGATCGTCTGCAGTTCACCGCGGAAGCAAACCCGGGAGATTTCATCTTCATTCCGCCCTACGTGCCGCATCAGGAGATCAACGCCAGCACGGACCAGGTGCTGGAGTGCGTGCTGGTTCGCAGCGACGGTCAAGCGGTCGCGATCAACCTCGACATCGAGCCGGTGGAGAAACCGGAGACGGTATTGTGGGTGGACCCCATTCATCGCGACGCGACAGAGGAGACGTGAACGCGGCAGCGCTGGGATAATTTCTGTGGCCGCTGGCACGATCTCGCTTGTGCCGTCCTTCGAGACGCGTGCCGCAAGTCGGCTGTAGCCGACTTGCGCACTTGATGTGCCGATCTCGGGTAAAACCCGAGATCGGTGCGCGCTCCTCAGGGCGAGGTCGATTGATGCCGCGATAGCCCCGACGAGGGAACCGGGCTCAGGCGAACTTGGACTCAGCGGTGCAGCAAGCTCCGCAATACCTTCCCCCTGCCTTTCAGGGGGAGGTATGGGGGCTTACTCGGCGGCGATGTGGGCGTGCTGCTGCACCGCGATGTTCACGAGCTCGAGCGGCGATGCCGTCTCTTCCAGCATGCCCCAGCTCCTCAGCCACTCGTAGGTGCGCTGCATCTCATCGCGCGGGATAGGCGCCGGATCGCAGACCACGACGCGGCTCTCGCGAATGTCGCTCGGCTCGAGCGCTGCAATCTCGGGATCGCCCTTGGCGTGATGGTCGACGAAGTAGCGCAGGTAGCTGCGCTTGTCGGCATTGATGCGGCGCACCGCCTCGCGCACGGCGCGATTGAACGCGGCGTAGGTCTCGGCGTCGACCTTTTCCGAGGCGACCTCGGTGCCGTGATAGAACGCCTCGCAAATGAGCCGGCAGCCTTGCTTCTCCGCCAGCGTCGCATAGGGCTCGGTCAGGGTGGTTGCTTCGATCTCGCCGCGCATCATCGAATCAAAGCGGTAGCGCGACCCGTTGGGCGCGCGGCAGACCTTGATCAAGTCGCGGGGCAGGAAGCCTTCCAGCATGTGCAGCGCGAGGTAGTGGGTGCCGAAGTAGAACGGGACACCGACAGTGCGGTTCGCGAGCTGCTGCGGCGTGAACACCGGCGAGTCCGGGCGCACCGCAAGCGCGGCGTAGGTGACGATGCCGCGCCGGCCGATCTGGCGGCTGCGCACGTTGGTGTCCTGCACGCGGCAGTAGTTGCCCCACTCGCAGGCATTGTACATGTCGGCCTGCCCCTGCTCGAGGAGCTTGCCGTGGCTGGAGAAGGGATTGACCCCCTTGGGGCTGATCACCGTGGTGTCGGTCGTCTTCTCCGCGTTCTTCTCGCGGTCCGCCCACTCGATCGCGAGCCCCTCGCGCGCGAACAGCCCTTCGTCGTAGGCCACGAGCTCGGGCAGCCCTTGGAACGGCGCCGTGGTCTCCAGGATCAGCTTCTTCATCAAAGTCCTCCTATGCGGTCAGGCGGCGGCCTTGCGATTCATCGCGAGGCGGGAATCGACCAGCGCCACCGTCTCGTCGACCACCGGATTGCGCATGCCCTTCTGCGCGGCGATGGCCTGAACCAGCCGGTCCACGCGCTCGATATTCGGCGCACCCGCAAACAGCGCCCGCGCAGCGGAAGAGGGCCGCACCAGGCCTTGCGCCGCGGCCGCATATTTCTCGAACGGCACGAGGTCGTTCGGCGATGCACCGAGCTTGATGCAGAGCTCGCACACCCAGTTGTACACCGCGCGCGACGTTTCGATGTCGGAATGCACCGCATCCCTGATGGAGCGGGCGGCATCCTTCTGCACGCAGCGATAATTACCGGTGAGCAGCATCGCCCATTTCGCCAGCGGGACGAAGATGGAATCGTGCACCTTGAGCTTGACCGGGAGCTCGACCTTGGCGCCGTCGAGGTCGTAGCGGATGGCCTCGATGTCGGCCGCCATCTGGCGCAGGATTTGCGTGTATTTGTCCGAGTCGAACCGCGCCACCTTGAAATTCGTGGGCAACGTGACCTGCAGCACGTTGATCTTCTCGTCCGGCGGCCGAAAGGCCTGCGGGTCCGGGCTGCACAAGGTCACCAGTCCGGGATCGAACTCCTCCCAGACCGTGGCATCGGTGTAGCAGGACCGCAGCTGCTCGGTCGCCACACCCGGGATGCGCTTGAGGTAGGGCAGCGGCGGCATGTTCATGATCGACATGCAGGGAAGCTTGGCTTTCGCCACCGCGTTGAGGAGCTCGCGCACGCCCGGGGAGCGATACTGCGGCTCCTGCATGGCCAAGGCGACCAGGTCGTAGTCCCTCGGGTTGATTGCGGCCGGTGCGTCGGCCGACAGCGTGCCGGGCAGCTTGCGCGAATCGATCTCGACGAGGTCTTTCCGCCCTTTCACCGGCAAGCGCACGCGGGCGCCCTCCTTGTTGATCGCCTCCGCTTCGGCGGGAAGGCACACCAGCTTTATCTTGTTGCCCGCAAACAGCAGCTTGATCGCCAGGAGCGAACCGTAGGAAGCACCCATGATGAGGACATTGTAAGTCGGCACGTACACTGCTCCATTTTTTTGTGGCGAGACGGTCTGCAAGAGGACCGGGGCGGCTTCGCCGGGTCCTTGCTCCTCCCGATGTTATGGAGGAACGCGCTCGCGCGCAACGACCGAGGTACGCCAGTTCGTAGGGCGTAACCCGCCGGGTTCCGGCGAATGAGGCGTACGCTTAATCCGCTGGCACTTACGTCCGGTCTACCCTTCTACAAAAACGCGGCGAAATCGATCGGCTTGGTACGGTCGAGGGTGCGGCGCGCCGGCGGCAGCGGATATTTCAGTCCGGTTGCGCAGTTGAAGAGGACGGCCTGCTCCTGCGGGCGAATGCGGCCGTCGCTGAGCGCCTGCTTGAGCGCCGCGTAGGTGGCCGCGCCCTCCGGGCACAGCAGGAAGCCTTCGCTGCGTGCCACCTCGTCGAGCCCCGCCGCGATGGCCGCATCATCGACCGCGATGGCGAACCCGCCGCTCTCGCGCACCGCGCGCAGAATGAGAAAGTCGCCGATCGCCTGCGGCACCCGGATGCCGGCGGCAATGGTATGGGCATCTTCCCAGCGCGGCGCGTGCTCCTCGCCGCGCTCATAGGCGCGCACCATGGGGGCGCAGCCCGCGGCCTGAACCGCAATCATGCGCGGGCGCTTGGCGCCGATGAAGCCGATCGCTTCCAGCTCGGCAAACGCCTTCCACATGCCGATGAGCCCGGTGCCGCCGCCGGTCGGATAAAGGATCACGTCTGGAACGCTCCAGCCGAGCTGCTCGGCGAGCTCTATTCCCATGGTCTTCTTGCCTTCGATCCGATACGGCTCCTTCAAGGTCGAGGTATCGAACCAGCCGACCTTTGCCTTGCCTTCGGCGACGATCTTGCCGCAATCATCGATGAGCCCGTTGACGCGGTACACATTGGCGCCTTGTAGCGCGATCTCGCTGACATTCACTTCCGGGGTGTCGTCCGGGCAGAAGATCGTGCTTCTGATGCCGGCGCGCGAAGCATAGGCGGCAAGCGCCGCGCCCGCATTGCCGTTGGTCGGCATCGCCATGTGGGAGACGCTCAGCGCCTTGGCCATGGAGACCGCCATGACCAGGCCGCGCGCCTTGAACGAGCCGGTCGGCAGCCGCCCTTCGTCCTTGACCAGAATCTCCCGCGCCCCCAGCCTGGCCGCAAGCCTGGGCATGGCCACGATGGGCGTCATCGCTTCCCCCAGGCTGACGATGTTCTCCGCCCGGCGCACCGGCAGAAGCTCGCGGTAGCGCCAGAGGTCGCGCGGCCGCTCGCTCAGCGCGGCCTTGCTCAGCGCCTTGCGGACGCCGGCGAGATCGTAGCGCACCAGGAGCGGCTTGCCGCTCCGGGAAAGGTTGTGCAGCGCATCGGTCGGATAGCGCTCGCCGGTGGCCGAGCATTCGAGATGGGCGACGAACGTCTCCCGCTCGGTTCGCAGATTGTCGTCGTCGCGCATCTTTCTCTTCCCTCCGGGCGCTTTCGCTATTCGGCCGATGTCCCGATCCGGGGTTGGCGCGTCCTGAACACGACGAAATGCGAGAGCGAGAAATTCACCGCAAAGCTCGCGCCTATGGCCAGGAGCTTGGCGAAGAGCACGGGGATCCAATACGAGGCGATGACAAGGGTCGTGGTGTTGGCGATCACGCCGGCAATGCCGGAGAGGACGAATGCGCCGTAGGCGCGCCAGCGCAGCTGCCGGCCGGATTCCGCGGCAAAGGTGATGAAGCAGTTCATCACGTAGGAGCCGGAGACCGCCACCAGCCAGGCGAGGAGGTTCGCCGGGACGAGCGGCAGGGCTAACAGCGTGTACGCCGTGAGGAACACGGTCAGATCGATGAGGGTGTTGACGATCCCGACGAGGGCAAAGCTGGCCGCCTTGAGGATGACCGCGCGCCGCTCCCAGGCCGCGGCGAGGCGGGTCCTGTGGCGAGCTATCTCGGCGTGCAGGCGCATTGTGAGGCTCGCCTTAGCACGTCTCGGGCGCGGTCTTCACGCCGGGTTCCTTACCTCCCGTTGAAAGGGCCCTGAAAGGGGGAGGTATTGCGGTGCTTGCTGCGCCGCTGAGTGCACCGTATGCGATTGCCCCGCCCCCGCCTGCGACAACAATGCAGTATCGGGTATAACGACGCCGAGGGGGCATGCGGGGTAGCGTTGCGCTGCACGCAGCGAGCGGGTCACAATGGCGCAGGAGACCATCACGGCGGCAGAGATCATCCCCCGCGGGGAGGGGCTCTCGATTGTTGTTCCGCTGTTCAATGAAGGGAGCAACCTCGCGGCCCTGCATGGGCGGCTCGTCGAGGTGGCGCGGCGGCTCGCCGCTGCTCGGGGCCTTGCGACGGAGGTCGTCTACATCGATGACGGCAGTGGCGATGCAACGCTCGCGATCGCGCGAGCGCTCGCTGCCGACGGCCTCGACATCCAGATCGTTGCCCTGTCGCGCAATTTCGGCAAGGAGGCGGCCCTCCTCGCCGGGCTCGATCATGCCCGCCGCGGCGGCGTGCTGTTCATGGACGGCGACGGCCAGCATCCGCCGGCTCTGATCGAGAAGCTGGTCGGGTATTGGCTCGATGACGGCTATGACGTGGTCTATACGGCGAAAGCTCACCGGGAGACCGAGCCCTGGCTGCTCCGTGCCGGGGTCAAGACTTTCTACAGCCTGATCAACTGGGGAGCGCGCCAGAAGATTCCGGAGGACGCCGGCGATTTTCGCTTGCTCTCCCCGCGTGCCGCCGCCGCGCTCAAGGCACTGCCCGAGCGCAATCGGTTCTTCAAGGGGCTCGCGAGCTGGATCGGGTTTCGCCAGATCCAGGTCGACTATGAGCCCGCCGAGCGCATGCATGGACGCACGACCTGGAACCTCTACTCCTTGATCGGCCTCTCCATCGAGGGGCTCACCTCGTTCTCGGTTGCACCGCTGCGGCTCGCCAGCCTGCTCGGGCTCCTGCTTGCGGCCGCGGCCTTCATCTTCGGCGTGCAGATACTGATAGAGACTTTCGTCTTTGGGCAATCCGTCCCCGGCTATCCCTCGATGATCGTAGGATTGATGGTGCTCGGCGGAGTGCAACTGATCATGATCGGGATCATGGGCGAATATGTCGGCAAGATCCTCTCCGAGATCAAAGGACGGCCGGTCTATTTCGTGGCCGAGCATACGATCAAGAAGGCCGAGATCGCCGCTGCGGACGAGCGCCCGCCGGCGCGATCTGCGGCGGAATAGAAAGAGATGCGCAGCATCTGGCTGTGCGCCGACGATTACGGCATCTCGCCCGCCGTCAACATTGCTATTCGCGACCTCGTCGTGCGCGGACGGCTCAATGCGACCTCGGCGCTGGTGGTGGCGCCAAGCTGCCATCGTCTCGAGGCGATGGCGCTCGATGCGCTCAATCGCGGCGAACCGCGCGTCGCCATCGGGCTTCACGTCGCGCTCACGGCGCCTTTCCGGCCGGCAAGCCCGGGCTTCGCACCGCTCACGAACGGCCGCTTCATGTCATTGGGGCGCACGGTCGCGCACGCGTTCCTGCGGCGGTTCAACGCCGATGCGCTGGCCGGCGAAGTCGCCGCCCAGCTGCGCGCGTTCGAGCAGGCGTTCGGGCGTGCTCCGGACTACATCGACGGCCATCACCATGTGCATCTGCTGCCGCAAGTGCGCGATGCCGTGCTGGCGGTCGCCAAGGCCGAGGTGCCTGATGCGTGGCTGCGCCAATGCGGCCGCGCGGGCCGTCTTGCGGCGCGGCTTGGCGACTACAAGGGGTTTTTCCTCGATGCTCTGAGCGGGAGCTTCCGCCGGCGCGCCGCGGCGTTGGGTCTGCGCACCAACCTCTGTTTCGCCGGCGCCTATGCGTTCGCAGAGGATGCGGATTTCGCCGCGCTGTTCCCGCGGTTCCTCGAAGGGCTCCCGGATGGAGGCGTGGTGATGTGCCATCCCGGCTTCGTCGATGATGAATTGCGCGGGCTCGATCCGCTCACGACCTTGCGGGAGCGGGAATATGCGTTCCTCGCGGGCGAGATGTTTGCCTCGGTCCTCGCCGCGCGCGACATCGTGCTGGCTCGCCCGCCATAGCAAGCTCCGGAATACCTCCCCCTGAAAGGGACCTTTCAGGGGGAGGTATGGGGCGGCGGGATATTTTGCTGCGACGGTCCTTCTGCCGTCACAGGAGCTGCTTACATGGGAGCTGCTTGAATGAGGCGTGCCTTTGCGGAAGGAGCGCAGCCATGACCCCCGAGGAACGCAAGCTTGTTGTCGAGCTGTTCGATCGCCTTGCTACTCTCGAAGACGCCCAGCGCGATCCCGAGGCGGAACGCCTGGTCAAGGATGGGCTGCGCCAGGCGCCAAATGCGCCTTATGCCCTGGTTCAGACGGTGCTGGTGCAGGACGAGGCGCTGCGGCGCGCCAACGCGCGCATTCGCGAGCTGGAAGGCGGAGCAGAAACACCGCCGCGCGACAGCAGCTTTCTCGGCAGCATGCGGGACACGCTGTTCGGCTCGCGCGAGGCCCGCGGCTCGGTTCCATCGGTGAAACCTGGCACCCCTTCCGAGGGAGCCGCGTCCGCCATGTCGCCGGCGTGGCGCACCGGCGTGCAATCGCCGGCGGCCGCTCCACCACCCATGCAGGCCGGTCCGGCTCCTGCTTATGGCGCCCCCATGGGCTATGGCGCCCCCATGGGAATGGGAGGCTCTTTTCTCGGGACTGCCGCCTCGACCGCGGCTGGTGTCATCGGTGGAGCATTACTGCTTGACGGGATCCGCTCCATGATGGGTCATTCCGCCGCGCATGCCGCCGTCGGCCCGAGCGCGCAGTCGGCCCTCGATGCGCCCAGCGCCAGCCCGTGGAGCAGCGACCCTGGCGGCGGTCAACTTTCGCATGAGGCCGGCCTCGACGACATCGGCGGGCCGTCATCGGGGGCGACGGATTCGTCATCGAGTCGCTTCCTCGATGACAGCGGCGGCGACTATCAGACTGCCGGCGACTTCGACGATTCCGACGATGGCGGGTTCGACATGGACGACGGCGGCGGCACGCAAGACGTCTGACGCTAGAGCACGAAGACCTTGGTGCCGATCTTCACCCTCTGATAAAGGTCATGACGTCCTCGCTGCGCATGCGTATGCACCCCGATGAGACCTGGGTGCCGATGGTCCATGGCTCGTTCGAGCCGTGGATGCGGTGGAGAGTTTCCTTGAGATCAAAAGCCTGCGCCGGCGAAGCGCCACGATGGCGTGCAATGGTAAAAATCGCGCCGAGAATTTTAACGATGATCGCAGGAGACCGGTGGCTCGTGCGGTTATAGTTTCCGCAGGGTAAATCCGCGCCGGTTATGATTAATTCACGCTTGCTTGTCCGCGGGACGATGAATGGCAAGCAATGCAAAGAACGAGAGCAGCGCAAAGGCGGCGACGATGGCAAACACGCTTGCATCAGAGCCGCGCTCCGCCGCCAAAGCGAGCGCGAAGGGAGCGATCGCCTGCATCGCGAGGAAGGCTCTGCCGATGCGTCCCATGGTATGGCCGTAGCCCGCCGGTCCGAACAGCGCGAGAGGCACCGCTCCGCGCGCGATGGTGAGAAGGCCGTTCGCCATCCCGAACATCACCATGAAAACGGTGGCCACGACGGCAGATATGCCGAACAGCGCGAACAGAGCGCAGGCGAGGACCAGCATCCCTACCGCAAACCGTGCCACATTGAGGGGGTGAACGCGCCGCGCAAATGCGAGCTCGCCGATCCGCGCCATGACCTGCGAGGGTCCAAACAGCGCCCCGATGGCAACCACGGTCGCTGCATCCATGCCGGCGCGACGGAAAATCGCCAGGAGATGAGCGGACAATCCAGAGGGCACAAAGGCATAAGTCGCAAAGGCTCCGGCCAACAACAGAAACGGCAAGCCTTTTGCCGGGAGCACCGCAGCGGGCGCCGGTGGACGAGCTTCCCGGTCGAGCGAAGCTCCCGCCCGCGAGCGCGGCAATGCAACCGCGAGCAACGGCGCAGCCACGCATGCAAGCAGCGCGGCATAGACCAGGTAAGCGCCGCGCCATCCCACGTTCGCGATGAGGAACTGGGTGGCAGGCCAGCTGACCGTCGAAGCAAATCCGCCGACAAGCGTCAGCGCGGTGATGGGCCGCCTTGCGTCAGCCCCGAAGATGCGACCGAGGGTAGAGAACGCCGGATCATAGAGCGACATGGCAATCGCCGCGCCGAGCAGAATCCACACCGCGATATAGGCGGCCGGGTGCTGCGCGTAAGCGAGCGCAACAAGTCCCAGAGCCGCGGCGACCGAGCCGGCGGGCATGACACGATGACCGCCATGCCGATCGATGAGCGCTCCTACGCGCGGCGAGAGGAGCCCCGCTGTGAACAGCGCGAGGGAGAAACCGCTCATCGCGAATGTCATCGACCAGCCGCGATCGGCAGCGATCAGGGGCACGGTCAATACCGGCGGGTAGAACAACGCCCCCCAGGCGAGGATTTGCGTCACGCCCAACACCAGAACGGCGCGCCATGGCCCGAAGATGATTGCGCGAAACGAGCCCATGTGGACCGGCAGCTGAGAGAGGCCGCGACGCAGGACGCCGCTCTTCAAGAGGGCGATCCTCTATATCGGCTTGACCATCGCGGTTGCGGTCGAAGACTCGAGGAGGTCGAATTGCCGGCTGCCGCGGATGGCGTCCGGCACGTCCTTCGGCATGCAGCGGACATAACCCAAGCGGCCGAAAAACTCCGCCTCCGACCGCGTGACCAGATACATCGCGCGGCATTTGTATGCGCGTGCTTCCGCCTCGATCATCTCGACGATGCTGCTGCCCATCCCAGCCATCCGCAGCGGCGGCAGTGTGATGACCGAATGCAGAAGCCCGTCCGGGGGGTGAAGCTCGAGGCCGCCGAAACCGACCGGCACGTCGGTCGCGGTCTCAAATCGCCAAAACATGTGACGGGGACCGTCCACGTCGTCAGCGGGCAAGCCCGCCTTGGTGAGCGCGGTCCTAAGCCCGTCGCGCTCCCAGGGCGCAAGCGGGGTCGCAAGCAGCCCGCGCATGCCGTCACCTCAGCAATCTGTCCAGCAAACTGATAATTTGTGTAGCTTCTCGCTGCTGCGGCCCCTCATGCATGCGGGCCGCAACGCACAAAGACGCCGGTTCCATATCGCGAATCTATCTCGGGATCGGCGAACTTGAGAATCATCACGCGGCCGTCCAAGGAGACGATCTCGCGGTCCTGCGGTCCGGGGGTTTGTCCCGCCGGGCCAATGTAGTCATGCCCGTTCTGGCTCCCCTTCAGGCGGAGCTCCTGCAATTGCGCGGAATCGGCAAGGTACATCATCACGCCGCCGGTCGGACCCTGGCCGATCACGAAGGGCTGCTTGCACTGCCCGCGGGCGTTAGCCTCGGTACGCGTTCGGTCCTCCGGCTTGTGATAGGCCGCATAACCCCAACGCCCGATGATCTCGGAGGGGCGTACGCGCGCGGGGATTTCCGGCGCCGGCAGCGCGACGGGCGTTGTTTGTTGTTGAGGGTTGGTGGTGCAGGCGCCAACTGTCATTGCCAAACAGGCAAGTGCGAGGGCACAAAATCTGCGAAGTCCCATCGCGAACTCTTCCCTGAACTCCTGCCCGCGACGTCGGGAGCGAATGAAAAGCTTGCGGACAGCCCCAACCGTTGTAACAGACGTAAGGTTAACGAGACAGTAGCTTTCGCATCCCGCAGTGAGCATCGGCCGTACAATCCCGCCTGGGCAATGGATTAGGTCCAAGGAGGGGCGGATATGAGGCAGCGATTGCGTAGGGCGACGCATGCGTCGCCCTCTTGCGAGGCGGCACAAAACTGGGCGAGGCATGCCTTGCCCCTACGAACGGATATTGCTTGCACCGCCGTCAGCGGTAGCGCCTTGACAGTTGCGGCGTCGCAGCCTATTTGCACTTGGCACTCAGCCATCTTGAGTGCCAACACCCTCAAGTTCCGCTCACTATTGAAGTGCGCCAGGCGCCTGCGAGGAGAATATGGCCAAGACCAAGTTTCGTCCGCTGCATGACCGTGTGGTGGTCAAGCGTATCGATGCCGAGGACAAGTCCAAGGGGGGAATCATCATTCCCGATACTGCCAAGGAAAAGCCCTCCCAGGGCGAGGTCGTCGCCGTCGGCCCAGGAGGCCGGGACGAGAGCGGCAAGGTGATCAAGCCCGACGTCAAGGCTGGCGACGTGGTTCTGTTCGGCAAGTGGTCGGGCACCGAGGTCAAGCTTGACGGGGAAGAGTTCCTGATCATGAAGGAGTCCGACATCATGGGCGTGCTGGCCTGAGGCGAGAGCCCTTATTTGCAGGCTCGCTTTCCCGGTGCCGCGTGCACAAGCAATGCCGGGCCCATCAGCTTGAATGCGATAACCCAACGGAGTGAACTGAAATGGCTGCAAAAGAGGTGAAATTTTCCAGCGAGGCGCGCGACAAGATGCTGCGCGGCGTCGATGTCCTCGCCAATGCCGTCAAGGTGACGCTGGGGCCCAAGGGCCGCAACGTTGTCCTTGATAAGAGCTTCGGCGCCCCGCGCATCACCAAGGACGGTGTGACCGTGGCGAAGGAGATCGAGCTGGAGGACAAGTTCGAGAACATGGGCGCGCAGATGGTGCGCGAGGTTGCCCAGAAGACGAACGATCAGGCCGGCGACGGCACCACGACGGCAACGGTGCTCGCGCAGGCCATCGTCAAGGAAGGCGCCAAGGCGGTTGCGGCCGGGATGAACCCGATGGACCTCAAGCGCGGGATCAACATTGCGGTCTCGGCAGTGGTCAAGGACATCGAGCGGCGCGCGAAGAAAGTCGGCTCCTCTTCCGAGGTGGCCCAGGTCGGCACGCTTGCCGCCAACGGCGACAGCAAGGTCGGCAAGATGATTGCCGAGGCGATGCAGAAGGTCGGCAACGAAGGGGTGATCACCGTCGAGGAGGCCAAGGCGCTCGACACCGAGGTCGAGAACGTCGAGGGCATGCAGTTCGATCGCGGCTATCTCTCGCCGTATTTCATCACCAACGCCGAGAAGATGGTGGCCGAGCTCGAGGATGCCTTCGTGCTGCTGCACGAGAAGAAGCTCTCCGGCTTGCAGGCCATGCTGCCGGTGCTCGAGGCCATCGTGCAGGCGGGCAAGCCCCTGCTCATAGTCGCCGAGGATGTCGAAGGCGAGGCGCTGGCCACGCTGGTGGTCAACAAGTTGCGCGGCGGCCTCAAGGTCGCGGCGGTCAAGGCGCCCGGCTTCGGCGACCGACGCAAGGCAATGCTGGAAGACATCGCCGTTCTCACCGGCGGTCAGCTGATCTCGGAGGATCTCGGCATCAAGCTCGAGAACGTGACCACCTCGATGCTGGGCCGCGCCAAGCGGGTCATCATCGAGCAGGAGAAGACCACGATCGTCGATGGCGCCGGCAAGAAGAAGGACATCGAGGCCCGCGTCGGCCAGATCAAGCAGCAGATCGAGGAGACCACCTCCGACTATGACCGCGAGAAGCTGCAGGAACGCCTGGCCAAGCTTGCAGGCGGCGTTGCGGTGATCCGCGTCGGCGGCGCAACCGAGATCGAGGTCAAGGAGAAGAAGGATCGGGTCGAGGACGCCCTCAACGCCACCCGCGCCGCGGTCGAGGAAGGCATCGTTCCGGGCGGTGGCGTTGCGCTCCTGCGCGCCAAGCGCGCCATCGGCAGGATCACCAATGACAATGCCGACGTCCAGGCCGGCATCAACATCGTGCTCAAGGCGGTCGAGGCTCCGGCGCGCCAGATTGCGGAGAACTCCGGAATGGAGGGCTCGGTGGTCATCGGCAAGATCCTCGAGAACAAGTCCGAGACCTTCGGCTTCGATGCCCAGAGCGAAAGCTACGTCGATCTGGTCGACAAGGGCATCATCGATCCCGCCAAGGTGGTGCGCGCGGCGCTGCAGGATGCGGCTTCAGTCGCCGGCCTGCTCGTGACCACGGAGGCAATGGTTGCCGAGCTGCCGAAGAAGCCTTCGGCCACCCCGCCCATGCCCGGCGGTGGGATGGGCGGGATGGATTACTGATCCGGCCTCAATCTTTCGGCCAACAACGAAGGAGCGCGGCGCGGCCGCGCTCCTTTCTTTTTTAAAAGCAAAGAGACATTTTTTTAAACCAAGAGACCCGGGGGGGCCGGGTCTCTTGGTTTAACGGTTAATTGAGGTCGTTGGGCGGTGTTCCCCAAGCCTTTACTCCTCCCTGAGTAGGCGGGGGCTGCTCAATCGCGAATGGCCGACCAGCCGGTTCCAATCTTTGCTGCTGATAGCCATTCGACCATCCGGTTTGCGTCCGACGCGCCCTCCTCCGGCGCCCAGTCGGCGAACTCATTCGGCCGGTAAGGTCCGGGCTTGATCTCCATTACTGCGGTTTCCTGTTCCAGAACGACGAAGCCGTGCCACACGCCGGCAGGGATTTGCGCGATGCGTGCATCGGCACTCAGCGCGACGCGATCCGACAGGCATCCGCTCCCATCGAAGCTCAACAGATCGCCGCGACCTTGCAGCAGAATGAGGAGCTCCCATTGCTGGGAGTGATGATGCGGACGAACATAAGAGCCGGGTTGCAGCACGATCATGAGCCGCTGGACCTGGTCCTCGTGGCCGCTGTGCAGCAGCAGATGCGTCCGCCGGCGCAGCGCCTTTTCGGCCTCGCTGGCCAACGCGGCAATCCGGGGCCCGTCAACCAGCTGGATGCGTTGCGCATCTGGCATTTATTTCTCCCACTGTACGCATGAGCGCCGCGGCCGTACGCAGCAGAGATCCATCCTGCCCCGCCGCACCGACCAGCTGCACTCCGAGCGGAAGCCCGTCTTGTCCCCGCAACAGCGGCAGCGACACGGAAGGAAGCCCTGTCAGTGTCCAGACGGTGCAGAACGCTGGGTCTCCGGTCGCGCTCAGCCCTTTGGGCGCCACCCCCGCCGTTGCAGGGGTGAGGATCGCGTCATGCTCGGCCAGGATTTCGGCGAGCCTCGCCGCGTACCGGTCGGCTTTGGCGAGCGCGACAAGATAATCGAGCGCCTTGATGCTGCGGGCATGACTGAGAAGCTCGCGCATCGCGGCGCTCGGCTCACCGCGTGCCACAAACGGCGCGAGATGATGCGCCATGTCGGTTGCCATGATGGTGCGATGCACGTCCCAGGCCTCAGCAAAACCTTCGCCGAGATCGACTTCCGCCACGGCCGGACCGAGCGCTTTCACAAGCTGATCGAAAGCCGCCCGGGTCTCGGCATCGGCCTTGTTCCAGATCGGGCTGCGCACGAAGGCAAAGCGCGGCGCGGCCGATGGACACTCCTTTTCCACTTGCCGGAAGCTCGCAGCCGCGAACGGACGGGTATCCGGGTCGGCAGCATCTGGACCGGCAATCACATCCAGGATGAGCGCCAGGTCATCGAGCGAGCGGGCGAATGCGCCCATATGGTCGAGCTTGGGCGACAGTGTCAGCACGCCAGCACGCGAGATCAGGCCGTGACTGGGCTTTATGGCGAAGACGCCGCAGAAAGCGCCGGGGCGGATCGTCGATCCATTCGTCTGCGACCCGAGCGCAAGCGGCACCATATCCGCCGCGACCGCCGCAGCCGAGCCTGAGGAGGATCCACCGGGCGTGCGGCTTGGATCGCGCGGATTACGAGTCGGGCCCGGATGATAATACGCAAACTCGGTCGTCACCGCCTTTCCGATGATGATGGCGCCGGCGGCGCGCAGCTTTGCAACCACGGTGGCATCATGTCGCGGCCGCCGTCCGGAGGCGAGCGGGGAACCCAGCTCGGTGGGATAATCCGTGGTGTCGATGATGTCCTTGACGGCAACCGGAACGCCGTGCAGCGGTCCAAGCAACCGGCCCTGCGAGCGTTGTTCCTCGAGGGCGCGCGCCTGAGCAAGCACATGATCGCGATCGATATGGACGAAGGCTTTGAGCTCCCCGTCCTGCGCCGCGATTCGATCGAGACAAGCGCGTGCATAGTGCTCAATGGCGATGGCGCCGCTTGCGATCTTGGCGCCGGCCTCGGTTGCGGTAAGGCTCGCGAGTCCCTCGTCGGCCATGGCGTTCTCGGCCCTTATTCCCGGCATTGGGGGTGCAAGACGCGACCGATTAGCATGAAGTACCGATCCTCGTCGCCAGCGAACTGACGAGGAAACGGGCCCGGGCTGCCGAGCGGCCGCAAATTCGACATCTCCGCGCTTGGATTGTAATCCACCCCCATCCTAATTCCCGGCACACCTTTCCGCAGGAGAGATCCCGTGTCACGCCTCTTCTCCGCGCTTGCGACCATTTGGCGGCTTGCATGGCCGTACTTTTACTCCAACGACCGTTGGCTCGGCCGTATTCTGCTCGGGTCGGTGATCGCGATCGAGCTTTCGATCGTGGCCATCAACGTCATGCTCAACCAATGGAACAATCGCTTCTACAATGCGCTGCAGGAGCGCAACTGGAACGCGTTCGTGACCGAGCTGCTGTTCTTCTGCGCGCTGGCAGCGGCGTATATCGTGCTTGCGGTCTACCAGCTTTATCTCAATCAATGGCTGCAGATTCGCTGGCGCCGCTGGATGACCCGGCAATATCTCGATCATTGGCTCGCGGGCGCCAATCACTACCGCATGCAGCTCCTCGGAGACGCAGCTGATAATCCGGATCAGCGCATCTCAGAGGACATCAACCTCTTCATTGATCGTACCCTCTCGGTCACCGTCGGCCTCCTGAGCGCAGTCGTGACGCTCTGCTCCTTCGTCGCGATCCTGTGGACGCTGTCGGCGACCGCGCCGCTTACGATGTTTGGCCACAGCTTCGTCATCCCCGGCTACCTGGTCTGGGCGGCGCTCCTTTACGCGATCGTCGGAACTCTGCTGACGCATCTCGTCGGATGGCCGCTGGTCTCGCTCAATTTCCGCCAGCAGCGCTTCGAAGCGGATTTCCGCTTCAACCTTGTGCGGGTGCGGGAGAATTCCGAGCAGATTGCCCTGCTCGCAGGGGAATCGGCGGAGCGCGATCGGCTGCTCGATCGCTTCAGCCGGATTGTCGGGAACTGGATGCTGATCATGACGCGCACCAAGCGCCTCACGTTCCTGACCGCGGGTTATTCGCAGGTCTCGGTCGTCTTCCCGTTCGTGGTGATCAGTCCCGCCTATTTCGCCGGCGCGGTCCAGCTGGGCGGACTGATGCAGACGGCATCTGCATTCAACAGCGTGCAGACGGCGTTGTCGTTCTTCATCACTGCCTATCGGCAACTTGCGGAATGGCGGGCGGTGATTGCGCGCCTCGAGGGCTTCAACGTCGCTGTCGAAAAGGCGCAAGCCGTTGCAAAGGCGCAGCCGGTGATCGAGCTTGTGCCGCAGGCGGAGCGGGCACCGCTAGCGATCGATGACCTCGTGGTACGTCTGCCGCAGGGCAAGCCCGTGGTGACCGCGCACAATATCACCGTCGCAAAAGGTGAAACCGTGCTGGTTACTGGGCCCTCCGGCTCCGGCAAATCGACACTGTTCCGGGCGATTGCGGGCATCTGGCCGTTCGGGGCAGGCACGATCCGGGTTCCCAGCGGAGCCAAGGTGATGATGCTTCCGCAGCGGCCCTATTTTCCCATCAACACGTTGGCGGCGGCTGTCACCTATCCGGCAGAGCCCGGCACCTTTCCCGGCGAGCGGCTGGCGGAAGTGATCTCGGCCGTTGGTTTGCCTGATCTGGCCGAGCGGCTGGGCGAGGAGGCGCACTGGAACCGCATGCTCTCGCTAGGAGAGCAGCAGCGCCTCGGCATTGCACGTGCGATCCTGCTCGCTCCGGATTATCTCTTTCTCGACGAGGCGACCGCCTCCCTCGACGAGCCGGCGGAGGCCGCTCTCTACCGCCTGCTGGCACAGCGACTGGCCGGAACGACCATCGTATCGATCGGCCACCGCTCGACCTTGGCTGCGTTTCACCGCCGCGGGCTCGTGCTCGCACGCGAGGGTGACCATCACAGCATGCACGAAAAAGCCCTTGCCGCGGCCGAATAGGGCGCGAATCAGAGTCCGGCCTCGAGCTTGCTGTAAAGCGCGTTGCTGCGGGAGAATACGTAATCGAGCTGCATTACGGAAACGTGATCAGCTCCGTTGTCGCGCAACAGCGTGGCGAGCGCATGAACATATTGCGGGGGGCAGTGCAGGGTGAGCATGCCGGAAGAGGTCGGGCCGCCGAACGGCGCCTCGACCCCGAAACGCTGCTTGGCTTGTGCAAGAAGGGCGTCATCACAGGCTGCAAATCGGGTGCGCACCTCCCTTACTGCGCCCGCGCGCTTCTGCGCCGCGATGCGGTCGAGCACGATGCGAGCCGTGTCGCGCTCCCGCGCACCCCATGAAGCTCGCCGCGAAGCGACGAGGCTCGCCTGCGAGCGCAGGATGATCCCATCCTCGATCACTTTCAGTCCGTTGGCGGCAAGGGTTGCGCCGGTCGTGGCGATATCGACGATAAGCTCGGCGGTGCCCGCTGCCGGTGCACCTTCCGTCGCACCGGAGCTTTCCACGATGCGATAGTCGGTAATGCCGCGGGCAGAAAAAAAAGCCCGGGTGAGGTTCACGTATTTCGTCGCAACCCGCATCTTGCGCTCGTGCTTGAGGCGGAAGGCGGTGGCAACGTCATCGAGATCAGCCATGCTGCGCACATCGATCCAGGCCTGCGGTACTGCGACGACAACGTTGGCATGTCCGAAACCCAAATCGTCGATGAAGATGATGCGCTGATCGGGGTCCGCAATGAGCTCGTGCACGAGGTCGCGTCCGGTGAGGCCGAAATGCGCAGCACCCTCCGCCAGAGCCTCCACGATCTCGGCGGCGGAGAGATAGGCCACGCCGATGGCAGGAAGATCGGCGATGCTGCCGCGATAATCGCGCGCCCCGCGCGGCTTGATGAGGGTGAGTCCCGCGCGCGCGAAAAACGACTCCGCGTTCTCCTGCAGCCGCCCTTTGGCCGGTACAGCGATGATGAAAGCTTCGCTCATCTATCGCCCCGAAGCGTCGCGAGCCGCTCGATCCACACGGCGAACCCGACTGCGGGGATGGGCTTTGTGCTGCCAAGCCGCGTAAGCAATCCGTCGTAACGCCCGCCCGCCACGAGCTGGCCGGCTATTCGACCCTGCGGATCGTGCAGCTCGAATACGACCCCGGTATAGTAATCAACGCCTCGGCCAAAGGCGGTGGCGAACTGGATTCGATCGACGGCAACCCCGCGAGCGGCCAGAAAGCCGGTGCGGTTCTCAAACAGATCGAGCGCGGCGTCGAGCGCAATCTTGGTATCGTCGGCGAATGCGCGCAGCTCCGCCGCGGCCTGGTCCGGGTCTCCGCTGATCGCCAGGAATCGTTCGATCAGAGCGCGAGCTTCGCGCGGCAGTGAAGTCTTGGCGCCGAGCGCCGCCTGCTCGAGGAAGCGGTCGGCGATCTCCCCCACCGATCGCCCGCCAACAGCAGTGATGCCGGCAATCGAAAGGAGATCAGTCACCAGGGCATGCGCCGCTTTGGGGTCCGATCCCGCAAGAGCGTTGAGGACGCCCTGATATTCGGGCGCTGCTTGAACCGCGCTCACGGCAAGCAGGTCCAGGTCCTGAGCCAGACTGGATTTGTGATTGAAATCCTTGATGAGGCGACGCTTCCATGCCGGCGCCAGGTCGAGCGCGGCGATGAAGGCTGAAAACAGACCGACGTCGCCCAGATGGACCGCGGGCTCCTCAAGGTTGAAATGGGCTGCGGCCTCAAGCCCGAGCGCAAGCATCTCCGCATCTGCCGCCGCGGTATCAGCGCGTCCAAAAGATTCGATGCCGGCCTGCTGGAATTCGCTCGCCCCGTCCGTCTCCGCTCTCGGGTGCCGAAAAACCGGGCCAAGGTAGCAGAATCCCTGCGGCCGCCCCACGGCGGGGGAGGCAAGATACTCGCGCGAGACCGGGATCGTCAGATCGGGGCGCAAACACAGCTCGTGACCTTGCGCATCGCTTGTCAGATACATGCGTTTGCGGATGTCCTCGCCGGATAGATCGAGGAAGGGTCCCGCGGGCTGCAGAATCGGCGGCGCAACCCGCCTATACCCGGCGCGCTCGAACGTCGCGATCAGCGCATCACTCGGGGTGCCGTCGGCAGCGCTCATCCCGGGGTCCTCGGCGGAAATTCTTGCTGTGGGGAGCGGCGTTTAGCATGCGCGGAGCCGCATTTCGACGGCAAAAATCAGACGCGCTTAATACCGGCCGCGGTCGGCCCGACCGAATGGCTCATCGCCAGTCGCCGAGCACCGCCCCCACGACGGCGAGTGCCGCAACAGCGGCCGTATCCGCGCGCAGAATGCGAGGCCCAAGGGATATCCGCACCGTGTTGGGCAATGCGCTGAGCATCCGGCGTTCCTCGGGTGCAAAGCCGCCCTCAGGCCCGATCAGAACCGCAAGCGGGATGGAACCGTCACGGCTGCCGGGCCGCATTGCAGAAAGTGCCGCGACGGGGTCCGCAACGTCTGCCTCCTCATCACAAAAAATCAGCAGCCGGTCAGCGTTGCGCTCCGAGACCATGCGCTCCAGGCTCAGGGGGGAAGCAATCTCGGGGAGCGCCAGGATGCCGCACTGTTGAGCGGCCTCGATTGCGTTTGCTCGCACGCGCGCAAGATTGACGCGGCTCGCCTGGGTGTATTGCGTGATCACGGGCTGCAGGCGAGACGCCCCCATCTCCACTGCCTTTTGCGCCATGTAATCGAGCCGGGAATGCTTAAGCGGGGCAAACAGATAATGCAGATCGAAGGCGGCGCTCTGCTCGCGGGAGCGCGATTGGATGCTCAGCGCGAATGCGCGCTTTCCCGCCTGCGCGAGGGACGCGCGCCATTCCCCATCCCGCCCATTGAAAACCAGGACACCATCTCCGGCCTTCAGCCGCAACACGTTTGCGACATGGTTCGTCTGTCCAGCGTCCAGCGTTAGGTTCTCTCCCTGTTTAAGGGGAGCATCGACGTAGAGGCGAGGGGTACGGTAGTCATGACGGGGCATGGCGGTGAAATGCGACAAGCTGCCTCAATCGACGCGTTGAAGGAAAATTAGCACTGATTCGATACGGAAACGGTCAATAAGAGGCTCCATCCTCACTGGACCGCTGTCGATTCCTGCCGATTTGCCGTGTTATCGCCGGAATCAAAATGCTGTTAATATCTGGGCCGCAGCATCGGTAAAAACCGTATCGAAGGCCCGGGGGAAAGTCATGGCGCTGAGCCGGGTTCTGCCACTCGCTGTTGCGCTGGCCCTTATCGCGTTTGGACCGGCCAAGGCGCAGTTCGGCGGCATGCCGGGCATGCCCGGCTCACCGGGAATGCCGGGGATGCCCGGGATGCCGGGGGCACCTGGGATGCCGGGCGGGGCGCCCGACGGGCAAGGACTGTCCGGATTCAGCGCCCCACAGCAGCCGCCGCCAGCCTGCCAGCAGCTCATCACCTATCGTGACGAGACCGCAAAGCACGGCCAGGCGTTGCAGGCCGCGGGCAAAAGGAAACCGCCTCCCGACGAAGCCTGCAAGCTGTTCAAGGCCTTCGTTGCGGCTGAGGCGAAGTTCCTCAAGGCGCTCGAGCAGAATAGCGCAACGTGCGGGGTGCCCGCCGAGGTCATCAAGCAGGTCAAGCTGGGCCACAGCAGAGCCTCCGAGACGGCGAAGCACATTTGCGACGCGGCGGCGCAGGGGCCGCGGCCGACAGGCCCCAGCCTGAGCGACGCTCTGGGAGCTACTCCGACGGTGCCGGATTCCTCCGGCGCACGCGGGCAGGGGACCTTCGATACGCTGGTAGGCAGCCCGCTCGCGCGATGAACCAAGGCGCAGGTCGCGTCGCGGACGCGACCGGCAATTGGGTCGACAGCATCGCCCCGGCTCGGACGCGGCCCTACCTTCGTCTCGCCCGGCTCGATCGTCCCATAGGCTCCTGGCTTCTGTTGATTCCCTGCTGGTGGTCTGCCGGAATGGCGGCCGTGCACGCTGGAACGCAGGTGAATGTCTGGCACCTCATTCTCTTCCTGCTCGGCGCCTTTGCCATGCGCGGCGCAGGCTGTACCTGGAACGACATCGTCGATCGCGATCTCGACGCGCGCGTCGAGCGCACGCGCTCACGGCCAATCCCATCAGGGCAGGTCACCGTCCCGGCGGCGGGCATTTTTCTGGTGCTGCAAGCCCTCATCGGGCTTGCCGTGCTGCTGCAGTTCAACAGCTTCACCCGCTATGTCGGCCTCGCCTCGCTTGGCGTCGTCGTGATCTATCCGTTCATGAAGCGCGTGACTTACTGGCCGCAGATCGTGCTTGGTCTCGCGTTCTCCTGGGGGGCCTTGATGGGCTGGCCGGCAACATTTGCTCGGCTCGGCCTGCCCGCGCTCCTCCTCTACGCCGGGTCGATCGCCTGGGTCATCGGCTACGATACCATCTATGCGCATCAGGACCGCGATGATGATGCGCTGATCGGGATCAGATCGACGGCGCTCCTGTTCGGTCCGCGTACCAAGCCCATGCTCCTTCTCTTTTACGGCTGTGCTGTGATCCTACTCGTGCTCGCCGCATGGACTGCCGGCGGCCGCGCCATTGCGGCGGCGGGGCTTGGCTTGTTTGCTGCGCATCTCGCGTGGCAGGTCGCGCGGCTTGACATCGACGACCCCGACAACTGCCTTGCGGTGTTCAAGTCAAACCGCGATGCCGGGCTCGTCCTGTTTGCCGCGCTCGCGCTTCAGGCGGCGTTCAATTCCGCGCAATGATCTCGCGCTCGCCCGCATGGATCCTCGCCATTCTGGCCAAGGAGCCATGACCGCGTCGCAACGGGATCGACGCGCGCCGCCCCCGCATGGAGCTGCGTCGCCGCCGCCGAGCGATCGGGCTCCCTGTCCAAACGCGATCGAGAGGCGCGAAGGCTTCGCGCAGCCGTCCATCGGACTGCGTGACCAGGAGCGGCAGGCCGAGCGTTCGCGCCCGGGACCGCCAGCCCGCAACGACGTCGCTGTTCTCGCAAGCGCGGCAAAGGGTCAGCGACAGCGCAGCGTCATTGTGCTGGAGCACAACGGCAATCATGGCTTCCGATGAAAGGGTCGAGCCGTTCGGCACGGCTCGACCCCACGGCCCTTCCGGTTGTCGCTTGACGCCTCAAGGCTTATCTCCCCACCGGGTAGGCCCCGGTTTCCTTTTGCTCCCGCCGGAGTTTTCCCCCGATCCGTTGCCGCGAGCATGCCTCCGAGTTGTCGGAATCCGCTTAAGGTTCCTGGTTAATCGCCGGTATTGTCCTCGCTAGCGCGACTCATGCTTGACGGGAGGTTGCCGGCTTGTTTCTGATTCATGTCTTCACTGCTTGATACTTCCACGCTGACGCAGCTTGCGGAGCGTCTCGTGTCCGCGGCTCGGCGCGCCGGTGCCGATGCCGCCGACGCGGTTGCTGCGCGGTCGGTCTCAGTGGCCGTCGAGGTGCGCGATGGTGCAGTCGAAGAATCGGAACGCTCGGAGGGAGACGATGTGGGGCTGCGGGTGCTCGTGGGCCGGCGACAGGCCGTCGTCTCGACGAACGATATCAAGGCCGATGTATCCGAGCTCGCTGCTCGCGCTCTGGCGATGGCGAGAGCAGCGCCGGAGGATCCGTTCGCGGGACTTGCAGATCCCCAATTGCTGGCCCGCGACATCCCGGATCTCGATCTGCTCGATCCGGAGCTTCCCAGCGTCGCCGCGCTGGAAGCCCGCGCCCGGTCGGCGGAGGCTGCCGCGCAGGAGATCAAAGGGGTAACGAAATCCGGCGGTGCATCGGCATCGGCCGGGATCGGCGGGATGGTGCTGGTGACGAGTGGCGGGTTTCGCGGCGCCTATCTCAGTTCGGGTCAGAGCATCTCAATGACGGCTATCGCTGGAGAAGGTACTGCGATGGAGCGCGACTACGATCATTCCAGCGCGCTGCATGGTGCCGATCTCGAAACGCCGGAGAAAGTCGGGCACACGGCCGGAGAGCGCGCCGTCGCCCGGCTCAATCCGCATAAAGTGGCAACAAAACGCGTGCCCGTCGTATTCGACCGCCGGGTCGCCGGCTCGCTCATCGGGCATCTTGCCGGTGCGATCAACGGCGCTGCGGTCGCGCGCAAGACCAGCTTCCTCAAGGACAAGCTTGGCCAGCGGCTCTTTCAGCCAGGCATTCGCGTGGTTGACGATCCGTTGCGCGCACGCGGCCTGCGCTCTCGTCCCTTCGATGCCGAGGGCGTGGCCGGTAAGGCACGAGCGATGGTGGAGGACGGGGTGCTTACGTCCTGGTTCCTCGACTGTGCAACCGCCCGCGAGCTCGGATTGATAACGACCGGCCACGCCCAGCGGGGTGTGTCGTCCACGCCGTCGCCGGGATCCACCAACCTGCATCTCACGCCCGGCGCCGATCCGCCCGACGTCCTGATCTCCGACATTGCGGAAGGCTTCTTCGTCACCAGCCTCATCGGCATGGGCGTGAATCAAGTTACCGGCGATTACAGCCGGGGTGCATCGGGTTTCTGGATCGAGAACGGCAAGCGCAGCTTCCCGGTCAGCGAAGTGACCATTGCCGGCAATCTCCTCGACATGTTTCGGGTGCTTTCGCCCGCCAATGACCTCCAGTTTCGTTTCGGGATCGACGCGCCGACGGTGCGCGTGGAGGGTCTCACGGTTGCCGGACGGTAATTCCGCGCCTGATGACGTCGGCGTGCGCGACCGTCTGGCCGAGGCCGTGCGGGAAGCCGGCTTGTTGGCGCTCACCACTTTTCGCGGCGAGCTCAAGAGCTGGATCAAAGGGAGGTCGTCGCCGGTCAGCGAAGCAGATCTTGCGGTAGATGTGCTGCTGCGCGAACGGCTGCTGGCCATCCGCGATGCGGCTTGGCTGTCTGAGGAAACGGAGGACGATCCGGTCCGCCTGCAAAAGCTGGAAGTATGGGTGGTGGATCCGATCGACGGCACGCGAGCGTATCTCGCGGGGTCGCCCGATTGGGTGATATCGGCTGCGCTGGTGCGGCACGGCCGACCGGTCGTTGGCGCAATCTATGCCCCGGTATCGGACGAGCTGTTTCTCTCCGCCGCCGGAACAGGGGCCACCCTCAACGACAGACCGATCCGTTCGACCGACGGCGACAACATCGCCGGCGCACGGTTCTCAGGCGCAAAGCAGCGTTTGGACAGTCTTGCCGCAATCGAGCCGGGAATCCATAGGAGCGTTCGCGTGCCTTCGCTGGCGCTGCGTCTCGCGCGGGTTGCGAGCGGAGCGCTCGATGGCACGTTTACCGCACCGAGCAGTCATGATTGGGATCTTGCCGCAGCCGATCTTTTGGTGCACGAAGCCGGCGGGGCGCTCACGACATTGACCGGCGAATTGCTGCAATACAACCGGCCTGATCCGGTGCACGGGGCGTTGCTGGCAGCCGGTCGCAAGCGTCATGCAGTCTTGCTCGGCCTTGTTCGGGATCGGCTCGGCGAGTTCGCATGACTCCCAACAGTTTGCTCCGGGGAGCAGGCGCGCATGTCCAATAAAACTGAACACGGGCAGTTGCTGCATCTCGTCTTCGGCGGCGAGCTTACAGACCTGGACAAGGTCGAGTTCAAGGATCTCCGCAAGCTGGACATCGTCGGCATTTATCCCAACTACGTAAGCGCCTATGCGGCCTGGAAAGCCAAGGCGCAACAGACGGTCGATAACGCTCTCATGCGCTATTTCATTGTGCATTTGCACCGCCTTATCGATCCCGGCGTCGAGCAGCGATCGTAGATGTCGTGGTCCAGGCGGATTTTTCGCTCGCGCGGGTTTCAGACCGGGGCAGCCATCCTCGCGGCCGAGTATCTGCGGCTGGTCTGGAGGACGACCTCCTTCGTGACGGAGCCGCCGGACATCTACGAACGCGCTGCCCGCGACAGTCCGGTCATTCTGGCCTTTTGGCACGGCCAGCATTTCCTGACCCCATTCATCAAGCGTGCGGGAGAGCATCGGGCGAAAGTCCTGATTTCGCGCCACCGCGACGGCGAGCTCAACGCGCGAATTGCCGAAAGGTTGGGAGTTGAAACGATCCGCGGATCCGGGAATCTGGGCAGCGGGTTCGTCGGCAAGGGTGGTGTTAGCGCTTTTCGGGAAATGCTCGCCGCGCTGGCGGAAGGCTACAACGTCGCGTTGACGGCCGATGTTCCCAAGGTCGCCCGCGTGGCAGGGCTCGGCGTCGTCAAGCTCGCGAGCGCATCGGAGCGTCCGATCTATCCTCTCGCAATTGCAACGCGGCGCCGCATTGAGCTCGAGACCTGGGATCGCACCACCGTCAATCTGCCGTTCACGCCCGGTGCCGCGGTGATCGGCGAGCCGGTGCGTGTGTCGGCCGATGCGAGCGCAGCGGTGCTGGAAAGCGCGCGTTGCCTGCTGCAGTCCTCGCTCGACATGGCAACCGCGCGCGCCTATGCCACGGTGGATCGGGCTTAGAGCGCAGGAGACGCTACCGCTGTTGCAATCCTCCCCCATCGCATTGCAAACCTACCGACTGCTGACCGCAGCGGCTGCCCCGCTTGCTCCCGTGCTCATATCTCGTCGGCTCAAGCGCGGGAAGGAACATCCTTTGCGCCTGCGCGAACGTTACGGCCAGTCCGAGGTGTCTCGTCCTGCGGGTTCGCTGGTCTGGATTCACTGCGCAAGCGTCGGCGAGTTGCTCACAGTGGTTCCGCTGATTGCATGCGTCCGGGAAAAGGGCTTTGCTGTCCTCTGCACTTCCGGCACGGTGACCTCGGCCAGCATTGCAGCCAAGCGTCTGCCCGCGGGCACCATTCATCAGTTCGTGACCCTTGATGTTCCGGCCTTCGTGAACCGGTTCTTCGATCATTGGCGGCCTGACCTGGGGTTATTTGTGGAATCCGATCTATGGCCCAATATGATCACGACGGCCGCGCGGCGCGGCATCCCTCTCATCCTGTTGAATGGACGACTGTCGGAGCGCTCATTCCAGCGCTGGCGGTGGGCTCCGCACACCATAGCAAAGTTGCTCCGCAGCTTTGATCTTTGCCTGGCGCAGTCGGCCACTTATGCCGGACGCTATCGCGAGCTCGGTGCGCCACGCGTTGCCACCACCGGTAATCTCAAGCTCGACGTGCCCGAGCCTCCCGCGGATGCCAATGCGCTTACGCAGCTGAAAGTCGCAATTGGAGAGCGCTCCGTCTTGGCAGGCGCCTCCACGCACCCCGGCGAGGAGACAGAGCTGATCGAGGTGCATCGACGGCTGCGCCATTCATTTCCACGGCTTCTCACCATTATTGCTCCGCGGCATCCGGAGCGCGGACGCGACGTGGTGGAAATGGCGCGCGAAGCCGATCTTGTCGTGCGGCTGCGCTCGCGCGGGGAGCTGCCGGATGCGGAGACTGCTGTTTATGTTGTGGATACCATGGGCGAGCTGGGACTGGTTTATCGGCTTGCACCAATCGTGTTCGTGGGCGGCTCGCTCGCGACCCATGGCGGCCAGAACCCGATCGAGCCGGCGAAGCTCGGTGCCGCCATTCTGCACGGTCCGCATGTGTGGAATTTTGCGGAAATCTATTCGGCGCTCGACAATGCGCACGGGGCCGCGCAGGTTACTGACGCGGGCAAGCTTGCAGTGCGCGTGGGCGCGTTGCTCAAAGATGCAGGCGAGCGCGCGCAGGCGGTCGCTGCGGCGCGTGCAACGGTTGCAGATCTGGGCGGTGCTCTCGCGCGCACCCTCGCTGCCATCGAGCCTTATCTGATGCAGATTAGGCTGGAATGCCGCCGCCGCCCCGATGCGTGAGCCGGCATTCTGGTGGGAGGAGAGCGCGGCGATCGCGGCGCGCTTGCTCGCTCCGGTCGCGATGCTCTACGGCAGCATAGCGCAAATGCGCCTGAACCGACGCGGCCGTCGTGCGGCCGCGCCTGTCATCTGCATCGGAAATCTTACCGTCGGTGGCGCAGGAAAGACGCCCATGGCCCTGGCGGCGGCGCGAATGTTACGCGACGCCGGCGAGCAGCCGATCTTTCTGACCCGCGGATATGGCGGCAAGCTCGCCGGACCGGTTCTGGTCGAACCGAAGCGACACCTGGCAGCAGACGTGGGGGATGAGCCCCTTCTCCTCGCTCACGCCGCACCAACAGTCGTCGCTCGTGGCCGGGTGGCCGGCGCACGCAGCGCGATCGCCGCGGGCGCAACCGTCATCGTGATGGATGACGGCTTCCAGAACCCAGCGCTGCGCAAGGACTTTTCGCTGCTCGTCCTGGACGAGCGGCGCGGGATCGGTAATGGGCGAGTCATTCCGGCGGGGCCGTTGCGCGTGCCGATCGCGGCGCAGCTCGCGCGCGCGCATGCGCTCGTCGCGGTCGGTACCTCCTCGCGCGGCGCCGAGGTGACGGCGCAAGCACGTAAACGCAATCTCCCGGTCTATCGGGCGTGCCTAGCGCCCGATAGGGATTTCATTGCGGCGCTCGGTGCCGGCCGCGTGCTGGCCTTCGCCGGGATCGGCAATCCGGACAAGTTCTTTGCCACCCTTTCGGACGCAGGCATCAGCGTCGCTGCAACGCGGAGCTTCCCCGATCACCATCGCTATACTCAGGCGCAGGCGCAGGCTCTGTGCGAGCAGGCGGAGGACGACGGGCTCGTGCTGGTGACAACTGAGAAGGATCTGGTCCGCATGCGGGGAGATGATAACGTGGTGGAGCTCGCGGCTCACGTGCACGCGCTGCCGGTCGCGCTTGTGCTCGAAGAGGAGGAAGCGTTCAAGGCATTTTTGCTGCAGCGCCTTGCCGCCGCAAAGGCTTCTCGCCGGTGAGATCATCGCGAGCGTGGCCCGCCATCTACTTTGACAACGTGCCGATATAGGCCGCGAGGTTGACTTGGCTTGACTTGGGAACGTTTTGATCCACATCAATATTAAGCCCTGACGGGGCATTACCGATGAGCCGACCGGTGCGCAGCATTTTGAAAATGGAGCCTTTGTCATGAATCTGAAATCTCTTATCCCGCTTGGCCGCGAGCACAGCCCTTCGCGCTTTGTCGACCCGTTGATCAAGTTACAGCGCGAGATCGACCGCCTGTTCGACGACTTTACACAGGGGTGGCCGGGCGGCGGCAGAAGCCAGGAGCTGCTGCCCAGCATGGATGTGGCTGAGACGGATAACGAGATCGAGATCACCGCTGAGCTGCCCGGTTTGGAGGAGAAGGACGTCGAGGTGAACGTCGCCGATAACGTCCTCACCATCAAAGGAGAGAAGAAGGCCGAGAAAGAGGAGTCGGACAAGAACTACCGAACGTATGAGCGCAGCTACGGGTCATTTTTGCGCCGGATCGAGCTGCCGAACGGGGTCAATCCCGATAAGATCAAGGCGAACCTTGCAAATGGGGTGCTCAAGGTAACTGTACCCAAACCGGCGCCGGCACCGGTCAAAAAGGTGGATGTGAAGACCGTCGCTGTAAGCGCGAAGGAGGGGCGCTCCCCCTGACGAGACGCCAATGCAGTGGCGAACCCTCCGGGAGCCCGGCCTTGGCGCCAAGGACCCCGCTTCGCAGCAGGGATAGGAACATGCAGACAAGGCGCAGGGCCCGGGAAGCTTCAGCCGGCGACGATGCCGGACCGCTCACGATCTCGCCCGAGACGGTATGCTTCATCCTGGACGAAGGGCTCTCGATGCTCGGCTATTCCTGCGCAGAATTTGAAATGGGGCATCTTTGATTGGTGTAGGACGCGGCAATGTCTTTCCGGGACCGGGCTGACGCCGGCCGCCGGCTCGCCCGGGCTCTGGCGGCCTACAAGGATCAGCGGCCGGTCGTGCTTGCGCTCCCGCGCGGCGGTGTAACCGTCGCCGCAGAGGTCGCCGCTGCTTTGGATGCGCCACTCGATCTCATCCTGGTACGCAAGATAGGGGTGCCGTTCCAGCCCGAGCTCGCCATGGGGGCGGTGGTTGACGGCGATGAACCGCTCGTCGTGCGAAACGAAGAGATCATTCGGCTTGCAGGTATCAGCGAAGCGGCATTCCAGGGCGTGTGCGACAAAGAGCTTGCCGAGATCGAACGCCGGCGCCAGCGCTATTTGGGCGGCCGCGAGCGGGTTGAGGTAGCCGGCTGTCCCGCGATCGTGATCGATGACGGCATCGCAACCGGCGCCACCACGCGGGCGGCACTGCGGGCCACGCGCTTGCGCCAACCGAAGCAGCTCATCCTTGCCGTTCCGGTCGCTCCAACCGACAGTCTGGCCGCGATGCGCCGGGAAGCCGATGAAGTCGTGTGCCTCGAGGCTCACGCCGATCTGGGAGCAATCGGGTACTACTACTCCGACTTCCGGCCAGTGCCGGATGAGGCGGTCATCGCGCTGCTGGCGCGATGTCCCGTGCGGAAGGAGAGGCCCCAGTCAGTGGCTTGAAGCCTGACCTCAAGACCAACTGGTCAATCCTCCTCATTCTGCCCCTGCCATGTGCGACTTGTCTGCAGTCGGATACTTATCGATAGTTGGCGGGCAATAAAGCGTTCCGCCAACACGCGCGCCGCCGAGCAGGTCTCATGGCGAGTTTCGAGTCGCTCTACCGTCATGATTTCGTTCGCATTGCCGCGTGCGTGCCCCGCACCAGGGTTGGAGCTGTTACGGCAAACCTCGAGGAGACCATTCGCCTGGCACGGCGAGGAAATGAGCTGAACGCCGCACTCATGGTGTTCCCGGAGCTCGGTCTGTCCGCCTATGCCATTGACGATCTCCTTTTTCAGGACGCGCTGATCGCCGCGGTCGAGCAGGCGATCGCCTGGGGAGTCGACTACCGATCTTGCATGGGACGGCCATGCCGCAATCTTCGAGTGCGGGGATCGTTTGGCGGAAACAGCGCGCTTCCCGCGCGACTCCACTCTGGTCAGCGCGGATGTGGACATGAGCCGCATCAGGCAGGAGCGCATGCGGTTCAACACTTTCGGCGACTGTGCCCGGGAAGAGGGAGGCCTCGCCGCTTCCTTCCGTTCGATCCCGTTTCGCCTCGATGTGCCGACCGAAACAGTTCCGCTCCAGCGCGCGATCGAACGCTTTCCCTTCGTTCCGTCCGATCCTGCGCGGCTGCGCGAGGACTGCTACGAGGCCTATAACATCCAGTTCAGGGTCTTGCGACCCGGCTCAGGGCAACCGGCATCGAGCGCGCCGTCATCGGGGTCTCCGGCGGGCTCGATTCGACGCAGGCCCTCATCGTCGCGGCACGCGCCATGGAAGATCTTGGCCTGCCGCGCGCAAACGTGCTCACCTATGCGCTGCCGGGCTTGCCACCTCACAGCAGACGAAGGCCAATGCATGGGCGCTCATCCGGGCGCTCGGCGTAACCGGTTCCGAAATCGACATCCGCCCTGCCGCACGGCAGATGCTGGCGGATCTCGCGCATCCCTTTGCGGGCGGCGCGCCCGTCTACGACATCACCTTTGAACACGTCCAGGCCGGGCTGCGCACGGACTATCTGTTTCGGCTTGCGAACGAGAACAACGCGCTGGTGGTCGGGACGGGAGATCTTTCCGAGCTTGCGCAGGACCGACGGCGGCTAACTATTCGAGATCCTGAATCACCTTCGATCATGAACTGGTCATAATCTTCCGGCCACGCTCGCTTTTGACGGACGAGGTGAGCACCGCGCCTCAAATCGAGTTGGCGAAGCGCCCATTCGTCCTTGGCCGTCAGCGGATCTTGCTTGTACCTACCAGGAGCCCGTCATGCGATACTTGGCTATGACCTTGCTCGCGCTGACCTCTGCCCCCACATGGGCGAATGAAGTCGATTCCCTTTTGCAACAAGCCCAGGTTCTTGGCGCTCCTATGGCCGCGGTTCAGCGCGCCATTGAGATCTCGCACCAGCCGATTTTTCCCAAAAAAGACGTGCTCGCGGTATTTGACATTTCACAGCCGTCGGCGAAGAAAAGATTCTATGTTATAGATTTCAAATCAGGTCAGGTGACCGCACACTACGCGGCCCATGGAAGGGACAATGGGCCCAACGCAAAAGCTATCAAATTTAAAGGCTTCCAGACAGACTTGGACATGGTGCCACTGGCCCGCTTAAGACCTCTCATTCCGAAATGATGGATCACTACAAGACGATTGTGGACCGATACGACGGAACCGTTTATCCAAACATGATCGTTGCAGTACTCGAGGGCGTCACCTCATACAACAGTTACATCAATCACACTCCCCCGTTCAAATGGATCATCCACCCGAACTGGTACACCAGCGCTGCTTTTCGCGCCAAAAATAACGGCATGCTGGGGAGGAGCAACGGTTGCATCACCCTCGATCCGGTCGAAAACAACCAGCTCGTCACGCGGCTACAGGACGGAGCGCTGGTTTACGTGACGGTCGGAGATGCCCCGATCGAAAAATACTTGTAGGAGGTACTCCTCTGTTGCGCGGCTCGAAATCTGGGACCTTGGCGACGACGTGCTCTACAGGGAATGGGATCACCCTGGGCGCTCGTGGAAGAAATCATAGATCTTGCGCGCGGTTTCGGAGCTGATCCCCGGTACCTTGGCCAGATCGGCAACCGCTGCGCGTTCGATCGCCTTGAGCGTCCCGAAGTGATGCAGCAGCGCGCGCTTGCGGGTCGGCCCCACGCCGGGGATTTCCTGCAGGCCCGCTTCGCGCATGTCCCGCCGCCGCCGCACCCGGTGCGAGCCGACCGCGAATCGATGCGCCTCGTCGCGCATCCGCTGCACGAAGTAGAGGACGGGATCGCGGGGCTTGAGCTTCATCGCCTCTCGCCCGGGCACGAAGAAACTCTCGAGGCCGGCGTCGCGGTGCGGCCCCTTGGCAACGGCAAGCAGCGGGACATCGGTGATGCCCAGCGCGGTGAGGGTCTCCTGCGCGGCGACGAGCTGCCCACGGCCGCCGTCGATAACGACGAGATCGGGCCATGGCGAATCGCTGCTCTCATGTTCCGCGATATCGGGCGGCGTCGTCTCCTGAAAGACGGCGATTGCGCCCTCAGCCGCGGCTGCTAGGGGTGCCTCGGCCGCAGCTCGCGGTGCTTCGCGCAGCAGCCGCTTGAACCGGCGATGCATCACCTCGCGCATCATCCCGAAATCGTCGCCGGGGACGAGATCGGAGGAGCGGATGTTGAATTTCCTGTACTGGTTCTTCTGAAACCCCTCGGGTCCTACCACGATCATGGCCCCAACTGCGTTGGTGCCTTGTATATGGCTGTTGTCGTAGACCTCGATGCGTTGCGGCGCGCGCGGCAGCGCGAAGGTCTTGCCCAGCGCATCCAGGAGCTTGCGCTGTGACGACGTCTCGGCAAGCTTGCGCGCCAGCGCTTCGCGCGCGTTGGCGAGCGCATGGTCGACGAGCTCCTTCTTCTCGCCACGGCGCGGCACGATCACCTCGACCTTGTGACCGCTCTTGGTGGTCAACGCGTCGGTCAGGAGCGCGCATTCCTCGAAGGCGTGCGAGATCAGGATGCAGCCTGGGCATGGCTTGTCGTCATAGAACTGCGCCAGAAAAGCGCCCAATACATCTCCGGCCGCAAGCGAGCGGTCGGCCTTGGGAAAATAGGCGCGATTGCCCCAATTCTGGCCGCTGCGGAAAAAGAATACTTCGACGCAACTGAACCCTTCGGCCTGATGCAGGGCAAAGACATCGGCGTCCACCACGCCGCGGGGATTGATCCCCTGGCGAGATTGCACGGCAGAGAGCGCCGCGAGACGGTCGCGATAAATCGCGGCTCGCTCGAACTCCAGCGCGGCCGAGGTCTTCTCCATTTCCGCCGCGAGGTCGTCCTTCACCACCTGGCTCTTGCCGGAGAGGAACGCATTGGCCTCGCGCACCAGCACGGCGTATTGGGCAAAATCGATCTCCCCGGTGCAGGGTCCGGAGCAGCGCTTGATCTGATAGAGCAGGCACGGGCGCGTGCGGCTCTCGAAGAACGCGTCGGAGCACGAGCGCAGCAGAAACGCGCGCTGCAGGGCGGTAATGGTGCGGTTCACCGCCCATACCGAGGCGAACGGCCCGTAGTAGCTGCCTTTGCGGGTATGCGCGCCGCGATGCTTGAGGATCTGCGGCGCCCAATGATCGGCGGTGATCAGGATATAGGGGAACGACTTGTCGTCCCGCAGCAGCACGTTGAACCGCGGCCGCAGCCGTTTGATCAGGTTGGCTTCGAGCAGAAGCGCTTCGGTCTCGGTCGCCGTCGAGACGAATTCAAGCGAAGCTGTGGCGGCGATCATCCGCTCGATGCGAGTATCGTAGCCGGTCGGTCGGGCATAGGCGGCGATCCGCTTGCGGATGCTCTTTGCCTTGCCGACATAGAGCACCTCGCCCTTGGCATCGATCATGCGGTAGACGCCGGGAGATGAAGGCGCGAGCTTGAGATACCGTGCGATGGTGCCACGCCCGGCTGCAAGCGAGCCGGCGTCCGCCGCGAGGTCTATTGCGGAATCCTGCTCCTCCTCGGGAAGTGACGGCTCGTCCTCCTCCTCGACGAGCTCCGTCGTGGGGTCGATGTCTTTCTTGCCGGTGCTCATGGGGGCAAAGGTAAGCGCTCGGGCCGGTTGCGGCCAGCCGCTTTGAACATCTCGAAATCTGCGCGTTCGCCGCCACTTCGTGGGATGGGTTAGCTGTACGAGTCCGCTGCCCGCAGCGGACTCGTACAGCGTAATCCACCACCATATGGAACCGGTTTGTGATCGGGACTCGGCTGGCGTGGCGCGGGGTGGGTTTACGCGGGGCGGTTTGTGGACGGTGGGTTACGCTGCACAAGTCGGCTCAGGGAGCCGACTTGTGCCGCTAACCCACCCTACACGACAACATTCGCTCACCGTCGTTAATCGGTTGTTGAGCATAGTTTTTGTTTGTGCGCCGCGAATTCATTTAGCTCTTCGCTGTGTCTCTGCTCCACTAGACGCAGATCATTTTCATAATACTGTACAGCAAATTTTTACCGAGGGGGAAATCATGAAATCGATTCAACGCATATCGCGCTTGTTCTGCCCTGGCATCGCCGCCGCAATGCTCGCGGCCGGTGCGGCGACTGCCGCCGATCTTTCGCCTGGCTACGCGCCGCTGGCGCCGGCTCCCGTCTATCGTCCATTCTACAGCTGGACCGGCTTCTATCTTGGCATCAATGGCGGCGGCGGCTGGGGACGCTCGCAGTGGGACGGGATCAACGCATTCGATGTCTCCGGCGGCTTGATCGGCGGCACCATCGGGTACAACTGGCAGATAGGCCGGGTCGTGCTCGGCGCCGAGGGCGACATCGATTGGTCCGGTATTGACGGTACCACCACCGCGTTCTGTGCGCCCGGTTGCACGACGCGCAATTATTGGCTGGCCACCGTACGCGGCCGTCTCGGCTATTCCTGGGACCGCTTTCTGCCGTATCTCACCGGCGGACTGGCGGTTGGCGACATCAAGGCGACGATACCGGGCCTGCCCGGCGGCAGCATCACCAACGCCGGCTGGACCGTCGGCGCGGGCCTTGAAGTCGGCATCGTCCGCAATGTGAGCGTGAAGGCGGAATATCTGTTCGTCGATCTTGCCGATTTCAATTGCGGCCTCAACTGCGCTCTGCTGCCGAACGGCAACGTGTCGTTCTACTCCAATCTCTTCCGCGGCGGCTTGAACGTCCGATTCTGATTACGCCGTCACACCGAAGCGGTTGTCGATGCTTTCCCACCTATCGTGGCCGACGAGCTTCTTGTATTCCTCAAAATCCATGCCGTCGTTGCGGCGGGCGAAGCGTCCTGACTTCATGTCGAGCAGCACCGTTTCCACCGCCTTGGCCGCATGCATCAGCGTATCGAGGCCGAGAACGGCCGCATTGAAACCAAGCTTGGCCAGCTCCTGCATGCTCAGGATTGGCGTGTGGCCGCCCATGAGCGGATTGCAGATTTGCGGAACATCGAAGGCGCGGCCGACGCGCTCCAGCTCCTCGACGCTGCGCGGCGCCTCGATGAAGATACCGTCAGCTCCGGCGCGGATGTATCGCTCGGCGCGCCGCATGGCCTCATCGAGATCATAGACCGCCCGCGCATCCGTGCGCGCCAGGATCCACGTCTCGGCATTGATGCGTTCGGACGTTGCCGCCCTGACCTTGGCTTCGGCGACCTCCGTCGGCACGACCTTCTTGCCCACCATATGGCCGCAGCGCTTGGGCCATTGCTGGTCCTCGATCAGAATCGCGCTCGCTCCCATGCGCTCGTAGCTCTGGACGGTGTGCACGACGTTCTTGACGTCGCCGTAGCCATTGTCACCATCGACAAAGACCGGCAGGTCGCAGGCCGACATGATGTCGCGCACGGCGGCGGAAATTTCTCCGAAGCCTTTGAGGCCCACATCCGGCAAGCCATAGCGGCAGCCCACGGCCGAGAAGCCGCCGATGAAATAAGCCTCGAAGCCGATCTTTTGGATGAGCCGTGCGCTCAGAGCGTCGTGCGCCCCCGGCACTATCAGCATGCGCTGCTCCTGCACTGCCGTGTTGATGATCTGCCGAAAGCTCGTCGTCATGGGAGTGGCTCCGATGTATCACGCGCACAGGGGGCTGGTTCCAGCTCAAGAAACCGAGGGAGCTTGCTGACGTTGCAACGTCATCGCAAATTGACCCGGACGAGAGCCTATCTTAGACTCGGCGTGAAGGACATGGGCTGCGTGGCCAGCTGCCGCCCAGCTCCCGATCGGTCAGGAGAGGACCAGGATGCGGATCGTCGATTCCCATTTCCATTGGTGGCCGCGCTCGATTTTCGAAGCGCTGTGCCGGCGCAAGGACTACCCGAGGGCGCAGCCCAATCGCAAAGGCGGCTATGATTACCTGCGCCGCGCGGGCAGCGGCGCGCATCTCAACAACTGGGCCGAGTGGTTCGACCTCGACAAGCAGCTCGATCACATGGACGGGCTTGGCCATCAGGTCGACGTGGTGTGCTCCATCGGTCCATTCTCCGTCTCCTTCTCGGACATGCCCGCAGCGGAAGGACGCGACCTCGCCATGATGTGGAATGAGGAGATGGCGGGCGCGCAGCACAAGTATCCCGGCCGGGTGTGGGCAAGCGCGGCGGTGCCGCTGCATGACACGCGGATCGCCATCGACGTGCTGGATCACGCCATCGCCAAGCTCGGCCTCATGGGCGTCAACTTGCCGGGCAGTATCGGCAGCGATCCCAGGATCGATGCCGAGCGTCTCGAGCCGTTCTATGCGCGCGTGGAGGAGCTCGGCCTGCCCGTCTTCCTGCATCCCACCGACGTGGTGTTCCAGGACCTGCTCGATGGTTACGGCGGAGCGCTCCACCTCAGCCTCGGGCGCGTCATCGAGGTGAGCGTTGCGGCGTCAAGGCTCGTGCTCTCCGGGATGATGGAGCGGCACCCCAGGCTGAAGATCGTGCTGTCGCATACCGGGGGTGCCTTGCCCTACCAGTCCGGCCGCATGGACAAGAACACGACCGCAGCAGACCTCCCGCAACCCGCCAGCACGTATCTCAGGCGCATGTACACCGATACCGTGTCGCCGCACGCCATGGGGATGAAATTCGCCATGGATTATTACGGCGTCGACCACGTGATGTACGGCACGGATTATCCCTGTTGGGACCCTGCAACCGCGCTGCGGCTCATCGACGAGATCGGACTCACCGCGGGCGATCGGCAGAAGCTTTTCTACGATAACGCCCGGCGCATCCTCGGCTTGCGCGATCCGGTGCAGCCGCGGAAGGAGCCCTCCGTGCGCGAGCCTGTTCCTGCCTGAACGGGTTTATTTCTCGCCGGCGAGCCAATCCAGCCGCCAGCGGCCGCCGGCGCCCTGCGCCAGCGCCGCGAGCAACTGCGGCAGGAGAAGCTTGAGCTCGCCTTCCAGCGTCCACGGCGGATTGACGATGATGAGGCCGCAGGCCCGCAGGCGCTCGGGATTCGCCGACACGGGCAGGCTGATCTCGGCGCGCAGGATCTTAGGGATGCGCGAACGGCGCAGCGAAGCGGCCAGAGCCTCGGGAGCGCGATTGTCCTTGCGCGGATACCACAGCAAATAGATGCCGCCCGCCCACTTGCGGTGCGCGGATTCAATTGCCTCGGCAAGCCGGTGAAAATCGGCGGCATCCTCGAATGCCGGATCGATGAGGACGAGCCCGCGCCGCTCCTTGGGCGGGATGTACGCCTTGAGCGCGGTCCAGCCGTCGATGGCAATCGCCTTGCAGCGGCTATCGCCTTTGAGATTATCCGCCAGCGCGCTCGCGGCGGTCGGCTCGAGCTCGCACGCAATGAGCCGATCGCGGGAGCGCAGAAATCCGCGCACCAGCATGGGGGAGCCGGGATACGCGATCAGCTCATTCGGGCGATTTAAGGCAGCGACCGCTTCGATGTAGTGCGCAAGCAGCGCCCGCGCCGGCCCTGCCACCTGGGTCGAGAGCAAGCGCGCAATGCCGTCGCGCCATTCACCCCCGCGCATCGCCTCACTCGCGGAAAGGTCATAGAGCCCCGCGCCGGCATGGGTATCAAGCACCCGGAACGGCGCGGGCTTTTCGCGCAGGTGCACAAGAATGCGAACGAGCGTTGCATGCTTGATCACATCGGCGAAATTGCCGGCGTGGAAGGCGTGACGATAGTTCATGGGCGCCGGGCTTCATCTGTGCCCAGGCACAGCACGGGCGCAAGCGCGAATACAAGCCCAACTGCGCGATCCCAAGTGCGTGTTGCGCGTCAGCGGAATAGGCCGGAGCACGGCGGGTTTCACCACAACGTGCGCAGTCGATTTGTGGCTAAGCTAACCCGCTGTGCAGCACCGCGCATCAGCGCGCCAGGGCGGCGGTCCCTTGGCGAAGCGGTGGCATGACCACCTTGTCGCGCCGACAGGCATGCTCATCGATGTCTGCGCAGCCGTGAAACTGAAAGTCCTTGCCCATGCAGATGCGCACCTCGCTCAATCGCCTGCTGTCACACGTAACGGCTACGGCATCATGCGCAAGGCCGGGATTGGCTTTTACGAACGCCTCCTCGACCTCATCGGGACTGACGGTGAGCATCTCAGTGATTTGCGTGAACTCCGGCGGGATCTTGACGATTGCGCGTACCTTGCGAACCGTTTCGAAATAGGCGTTCGGGCTCAGCCCGGAGCAGGTACCGTGCCGCTCCCATTGCTGGAAGACCAATCGTGGCGCCGGCATGATATCGAGCATCGAGCCCACGATATTGCGGTCGAGCCTGGGCGCCGGGACCTGGCAGAATTCCGGGAATCCGCGCTCGTATTGCGGCCAGAGGCCGTGCACGACGAACGCGTAGGGACGCGCGGCGCACTGCTGCTGTGGAGGCGTGCCCCGCTCCCCGGCTGCCTCGCAGAAGGAAGGCGACCAGGACAGCGACAGAACGTAGAAGTCGAATTGCCCGGGCGCATTCTGGCGCTGGTCCTGCGCAGCGGAAACAGAGCACGCGAGCGATAGAACGGCAGCGGCAAGAGCCGAGCGGCTGACGATGGACACAGGCATGACGCACCTCCCGAACAGCAAGAGAACCCAATCCCGCAACGCCAGCTTCTTAGCACATGGGAATTATCCCCTTGCGTCAAGTAACGGTTGAGTGCTAGACATAAGGGGTAGTTCCGCCAGCACAAAGGTGGAACGTGCAAGAACAGCGATGGGCACCCTATTGTGTCCAGTTCCAAGACCTCAATTTCGAACGGAGGCTCGTTGAGTATTCGCGGCCCGATGGAAGCTTTTGCTCAAAATGGGTGCCTGTTGGAATGCCGCGAATAGACCCGCAGTGGGTAAAGACGGTTTTCTATCTTTTTCGCAGGAATCCCGAATCTGGTGAAATCGACAAAGACCCGTCGGGTACAGGCTTTTTTGTTCTGCGGTCATCAACCGAATTGGCAGGATACTCGCACTGGTACGCTGTAAGCAATTGGCATGTTACGCATGATCTTGGTGCTTCAATCATTCGGATAAATGCGTTGCATGGAAATCACAGATTCATCGAATTCGATCCCATCGAATGGTTATTTGAACGTGATGGAGACGATCTCAGCATCATTGATGTGACGGAAAATTTGCAAGGTTCGCTTGCAGAGGCGTGGGTTGTTGATGAGCGGAATTTTATTTCTAAAGAACGATATGACGATCTCATGATCGATATTGGCGAAGACACCATAATGGTTGGCTTATTTTCGGCTCATCATGGAGGCGAACGAAATATCCCAAGTGCTAGATTCGGCAATATCAGCATGATGCCAAGCGATAAAGCACTTGTTAAACAACCTAATCATGTACAGCGGCCATCTTACTTGGTCGATACGAGATCGCGCGGGGGATACTCAGGATCTCCGGTTTTTGTTTATCGAACGCCAGATGCTGATATACGGCGTGGTATAAGACCGTTGCCGCTCACACAACAAAACGTTCTATTTGCGTTACTTGGCGTTCATTGTGGACAATTTTGGGAACCAGTTAAGGTGCGCAAGGCACCAAAACGTGCGGAGGCTGTAGGAGTCCCTATATTAGAAGGCGATGATTTGCGTATCGAAGGTGGTATGACCATAGTGATACCTGCATGGGAAATTAGTTCCCTTCTTGATCGGGAGGAATTGGAGATGAAGCGCAAGGATCGCGATAAGAAGCGCCGTGGTTCTTGGGAGCGGTTGCCCGTTCCTGAGGCCGAAGGGGAAGCCGTCTCCCCTCCTGCCAACGACGTGAACCCCAAGCACCGAGAGGATTTCAAGTCTCTCTTACACGCGGCAGTGCAAAAGCGTGAATCAGAAGATTAAACATTGCCGCGTGCGAGTGCCGCATGTTGCGGCGGTAGCTAAACTCGGAAATATATTTCCAAGCGTGCTTGGCTGAGATGTGAACGTGTGTGCCTTTAACTGCCCGCTGGAACAGCGACCAATGGCTTTCCAATGTATTCACATGATGAATATCGCGGACGTATTCCTTGGCTGAGTGCTTGACTGTTCCGTGAACGTAGTCGTGATGCAGATCGCGGTAGGCCAGCAATTCGTCAGTGCTGATCGTGCTACCCTTCTCCACGTTCTCGGTGACGATGCCTTCAAGGGTATAGTTGGTTTGATCTGGAACGGGACCGGCAACAATCCTTCCACCGCGCTCGACCATGCCCATCACAACAGTCTTATTCTCCCACTTGCGAGCGCGCGGGCGGCGGCCCCCCAAAATCGCTTCGTCAATCTCGACGTGTCCCTTTAGCGGACCACCGCGGCCAGCGTCGGCAGTGGCCATGAGCTTGCGAAGTTCGTGGCAGATGCGCCACGCGCATTTGTAGGTCATCCCGCACTGCCGCTCGATTTCCTTCGCCGCAACGCCGTGGCGCGTGCTGGTCATGAGATACATCGCAAAGAACCATATTGAGAGCTTGGTGCGGGACTTGTGAAAGATCGTGCCCGCGCACGGAAAAATGTGGTGTCCGCACTCTTGGCAGGAATAACCCCGCCGTTTGCCCATCGGGTGGAACTTGGTACGCTTGTCGCAGACTTGGCAGAGTGCTACATCACCGCCGTACTGAATTTCCATGATGCGAGCTAAGCAAGCTGCATCGTTCGGATATTCTTCCTGAAACTGCTTGAAGGTGTATTTGGCCATGACTAGGCACCCCTGCGGATGGTGAGCAGCCTAGAGAGATCGCTGGCCTGATTGTTGGTCAGCTTGGCCACAATGGGGGTGGATTGTCCCTCAATACGGCTAACGAAAATTATTTCGTACCCGCCCTCAACTGGATTGGCATCCACCCGCTCCACATGCGGCAATTGATTGACGCCGATGGTGTCGATCTTGAGTGCCATGATCATCCCTCTACCTGCGATTGAGGAATAGCCTATCATGGACGGTACTTGTCGTCAAGGGATAATTCCGTAGCACATGACCATGAACATTACAAGAACAAAAAGGAAATAAAAAGGGGGTGACGATTAGGATGAGTACGAAGGCAATGCGACCGGCCACCCCGACCGGGATGATTACCGCCATTGCGGTACTCATCTGCGCCCAACCGACATTTGCTCCCGATCACGTTACGATCACCGAGCCCAATCATCGGGTATCTTCCGCTCTACGCCGCACAACGCCGCGGTTTCTTCGCCGAGGAGGGTATCGAGGTCACATGGACAACCATCGAGACCGGAAGCGGGCCGACCAACTCCATTCTCACCGGGCGGGCTTTCGCCATGCTCGGCGGGCCCGAGCGTAACGCCTACGCCGGGATCAACGTGCGGGCGGATACGATCGCGCACCAGCCTCTGCTCCTCGATCGCTTCGTCCGCGCTCTGGCGAAGGCGCTCAACGCAACATATTCCGATCCAGCAGCGACGGTGACGGTGGCGAGGCAGGAATTCCCGACCATGGCACCCGAGGATTTGAGTGCAGCGGTCAAGGCGCTGCCTCGCCGATCGCGTGTGGAGCAAGGACGGCTTTATCGAGCCTGCCGCTTGGAGCATGGCCCAGAACGTCGTGCGCAGCGCGGGTGTGCTCAAGCAGGACGTGCCCTACGCAGACGTGATCGACATGCGCTTCGTCAAGCACTGAGCCTGCGGAGCTGATGTCGAAGCTGCAAACTGTCCCCTTCCATCCGCGACGCCGATCTTATTGCGATCGCGCGCTGGATCTCCGCGATCCTGCCGCCAGCCGACATCATCACCGCTTGCGCTGCGGCGGCTGGGGATTGTGGGCCGGATCCGTATCGTATCTGAACATCTTCGCCAAGATCGGGCCTCCCACCAGAGGCTTGAGCTCGGCTTCCAGCGAATCCGCCTTGTCCTTCGCGTAGACCTCGTCACCCCCGACATAGAGGGTGAACGACTTGGTGTATTTGGCCTCCTTCGCCGCATCCTCGATGGTTTCCTTGGTCCATTGGTAGAGCGGATAATTTTGCACGCCGTTGACCTCGGCCTCCCGGACGTAATCCGCGAAGGCATCGAACTGGCATTTCAACGCCGCATGATGCCGCTGCAAGATGTCGGTCAATGAAGCCAGCGAGCGATCTTGCGGGTCTCGCCGCGCGCGTTCCGCGCAGTGGTCCGTCAGGGTCAGCCGCAACTGGAACTTGAGATCATCGCTCATGCTGCTTCCCGCCTGCTCCGCTGCGGAGGCCGCCCTATGCGACCACCCCAGCCCCGGCAACTCCGGTTCATGCCCCTGGTCTACTATCCCGATACCTGAGCGCGCAAAGGTCGTTCGGAACCAAACCGCGCATGGACGCTTACCGCCGTATGGAAAGCTTCGGTTAACGCAGCAGGTAAGACCTATGAGACTCTCTGCTATTTTCGCCGCCGTTCTTCTCGCGCTTACGGCGGTTTCCGCTCCCGCTTCGGCCAAGGGCTGCCTCAAGGGAGCCGTCGTCGGCGGTGTGGCGGGTCACTATGCCGGTCACCATGGCGTTCTCGGCGCCGCCGCGGGCTGCCTCGTCGGGCGGCACCACGCACACAAGCACGCGCGAGCCTACAAGAATCGGACCGGCGCTTATTGAGGCTTCTCCTCCAACCCTCACCGCGCCTTGTCCTCAAATTGGCTGACAAAGGTCTCGGACAGGTAGATCGACGACTGCAGGGCGCGGGCGCCGCTCTGGACATCGGCAATCTCGGCATCGAGGCCGAGCTCCTTGAAATAGCCGAGTCGTTCGGTCACCGAGAGCGGCAGATAAAAGATCGCAGACTTGCCGCCGACAACAAGCCGCACCTTGGTCGCCGCCGGCCGATCCTGCGCGCCGGCGCCATGCATCGGCAGCGCGAGCGCGCCGGCAACCGCAACGCGGAAGAAGGCGCTCGCCAAGAGCTTTGGAAAACCGCAAATTATCAACCTTGCTCCTTGGTCCCCATATCCGGTCCGCATTGCGCTTCCCGGCCTGGCTTGTGTCGTGGCCCGAGCAACCTAACATGCGATCCACAGCAAGGGAGGGCACGGGATCATGGCAGAGAAAGAGCAGGTGGGCATCGTCGGGCTCGGCCGCATGGGTCAGGCCATGACCAGGCATCTGATCAGGCATGGCTATGCGGTCGTTGCCCATGATATCGAGCCGAAGGCTCTCGACGCCGCCAAAGGCTTGGGCGTCGCAACTGTCAAAGCTCCGGCCGAGGTCGGCAAGGCGTGCCGCTTCATCATCGTAGCGGTCGGCTACGATCATGAAGCCGCCGCGGTGATGCTGGAAAGCGATGGGCTGCCCAGAGCACGCCTGCCGGCTCAGTCATCGCCATATCGTCGACCTGTACCCCCGAGCACGTGAAGATGCTGGCGGAAAGAGCGCGGGCAAAAGGGATCGAGGTCCTCGATGCACCGATCTGCCGCGGCCAGCGCGCGGCCGACGAAGGCACGATGCTCACGCTCTGCGGCGGCAAGGCGGAAGTCTTCGCGCGAGCGAAGCCGGTCTATGCGACCTTCTCTAAGGATATCCTCCTGCTCGGCGATATTGGCGCCGGCCAGGTCGGCAAGGCCATGAACAACTTCCTGCTTTGGGTGAACGGGGTCGCGTTGATCGAGGCCGGCCGCCTGAGCGAAGCCTATGGCATGGATCTGGCAGCGCTCCGCGAGGCGCTGCTGATGAGCTCAGGGGCGTCGGATGCGCTCAAGAACTGGGAGAACGTCTCATTTCTCTGGGCGCTCAAGGACATGCAGATCGTCACCAGGATGGCCGACGAGGCCAGGTTGTGCATGCCCGTTGCCGGGGCGATCAAAGAGCTGGTGAAGGACGCCCGCCGCATCAAACAGACCAGCCCGCCGGATTGGACGGGACGCAGGCTTGCCACAGCGCGCTTGGGTGAAGCGTGATCAATGGAAACAGGACCTTCGGTTGCGAGCATTATCCCGAGTGCCAGATCACCTCGTTAGGTTCGAGCTGGTTTAGTGTTTTGCAAAAAGAGCGCTGCGATGATGCCCAGGCAGAGCACGCCGAGCACGATGTATTCGATCGATTTCCAGTCGAGGAGCATGGATGACGCTCGGTGAGATGCGCATCATGGTTGCAGAACGTTCCAATGGAACTCCAGCGCTGGAAAGTTCCGGGGCGCAGCACGACGCTCGGGCTCGCGTGACGACGTGCTTCGCTTTGCTCACGGGCAAAGGATCTTGCCGCCCGTTCCCTTACCGCCATCAGGCTGCCGTGCAGCATGGCAGCCGATCGGCACTTTCTTGCAGCCGTTGGCTCCGCAGGTGACGTGCCCGCCAAGCGTCACCATTCTTTTTCTGTCATGCAGATCCCGCTCAGAGTCCGCTTTGAAGCGTTTTCTCGTTTCGTATGAGCGTACTCTTGGCCGCTCCTCATCCTCGTCGGTTTCGTGCCGAGCCACCGTCCTTCGTCTGAAGATGCAATCGCCATCATCATCCAGCTCCAGGTTGGCCGGGCATTTCTTCGCTATGCAGCGGCCAGCCCTCTCGATTTGACGCGCTCCGCACTCAAGCGGACAGATGCGCTCGGACCTGGCCCTGATCGCATCGAGCAGCTCGCTTGTCGGCTGGGCCGGCGAGATGGCAAGCCGTGCCAGCCGCACGAATTTCTGGATAGCGGCTCGTGCCGGGACGGTTCGCCAATTCTCGTCGATGCGGCCCTTATAGCATCCGACCCGCTTCAGCTCCTGCTTGATTGCCCTGACGATTGCGCCGCCCTTCAGCTCAGGGTCGGTAGGGGGTTGCTCGACCGCCGCAGGAGCCGGAGCCGAGTGCTGTGCAGCTTGCTCAGGTTCCCTCGCCTGTTCCTTTTCATCTGGCTGCTCGCGTGCAGCTCGCTCACGCTCGGCTTGCTCTCGATCGGCCTTCTCGCGAGCCTCGCGGGCCGCGGCCTCGCTCTCCTGCTGCTCTGGTTGCTCGGCCCCCGCTTGCTCGCGTGCTTGGCGTGCCTTTCCTGCGAAGTCGGCATGCTCAGCTTCTTCGACCAATCTGGTCGCTTCCATGCCTTTATTTTTCGACGCGATGATCTGGTGCTCCTGGCAAGACATCAGCTTCTCGATGACGTCCGTTGAAGCAGAAATGTTGGTCCGGGCGAGCACCTCTTTATTGAGCGAAAGCACGAGTCCGGAAGCTTGAGCAAGCTCTTGCAGGAGTCGTCGTTTTACGCCGAATACAAACAAGCCTCTTTCTTTCGGACGCTCGACCCCGCTGCCGTAACCGCTCCAGCGATGGGATCCCAACGCCTGAATTTCGAGCTCGTAGAACTTCCGAGGTTCTATGGAGCGCCAATTCGGATTGGTGAACGCAACGTAGGCAGGAATATCCGGGTCGCTGCCATCGAACCCGATCCACACCGTGGTTCCGTCGTTGGATCTAGCCGAAGCGACGCAGCCTTTCAGGCTGCTGTTGTACCCGATGGTCCAGGGCTCGGATTTGTCAAATGTCCGGTCGATTTGGAGGCCTGCCCGGACTGTAGCGTTCCCGAAGCAGGCAAGCAGCAACCCTGCTGCGAGCAGCGCGCGCGCGCCAGCCCCTCCAAGCATGCTCCACCCCCCGACATGCATTTTTTCACGAAGGGCGGTGTAAGGTGGAGTTGCAAGAATGCATCATCCACAAAAATGAAGACTTATCCACAGGCATTCATACGAGCACACGCCGCAGCGTAGAAGCCCTGCCCATGGTCATCGCGGCGCGATCCGGTCCTTCATGATCATCAGCAGGTCGTCCAGGTCGATGGGATCGAATTTGTAGTTCAGCCCCGCGCGGACAAGCGCATCGGCGATGTGCGCGTTGAACTGGCCGGTCAGCGTCATGTGCCCGGCGAGCGGCGCGCCCTGCAGAGTTGCAACGGTCGCCTGCAGATCGGCCGCCTTCGTCGCTGCCGAGCCGAACGCCATGTACAGATATTCGATCTTGCCGGTCCAATTGCCGCCAAGGTGCGCTTCGATGCCGCCTCCGGCAGTCCAGCCGGAAAGGATGCTGATATTGCTGAATCGATTGGTCGCCCCATTGCCGAAGGCATCGTAGCCGAAGATATTGCCTGACGTGATCAGTCCGGCGACCGCCGCACCGCCAGTGCCGTAAAGGAGAAGGTCGGGCGTGACAAGCACGCCCAAGCGCGGGCGCAAAGTCCCGAACCATTCCATTTTCTGGTTCTGGTCGAAGGCGGCAAACACCGGACCGGCGGCATTGCAGATGCCGCCCGGGCAGATGAAGACCGGGTTGGCGACCTGACCGGTGAGCTGGAGGTCCGCTTCCACGCCCCATAGCCACGGCCCGGACACAGAATTGTATCCGGTCTGAATACCGAACAGCTTGCCATTTAGCCCGTCGCTGGAGCTGGTGGCGAAGGCAGTAGCGTTGGCGATGTCGTTGAAGAAGGCGTCCGTACTGGAGGTCCCCCGGCTGTATCCGGCATTGATGCCGAGATAGTAGCCGTTCCAGGTCCATAGCCACGGGACGACCGGTCCGTTCACCACGCGCGCTGGCCCGCCAAAGGGCGCGGCAGGTTTCACCGGCCGGTAGACCGGCGCGTCGGATCCATTTGGATCGAATTTGTAGTTGAGACCGAGGCGCACGATGTCGTCGGTGACGTGCGACGCAAACGAAATGGCGATGGGAGGCGTGTTCTGCGTGTTGGTGCTGCCGATGGCGGTATCGGTGCCGAAGCTCATGTGCAGGTATTCGATCTTTCCCGTCACGTTGCCGCCGAGATGGGTCTCGATGCCGCCGCCGACGGCATAGCCCGTCTTTGCGCTGCGGCCGGTGAAAGTCATCGGAGTGCCGGTTGGATTTCCGGCGGCGTCGATCCCGGCAGTGATGCCGCCGATGGCGATGCTGGCGGAATGAGCTATCCCTCCGACGGCCAATCCGCCGGTGCCATAGGCAAGGACATCGGGCGTGACCGCAACGCCCAGGCGGCCGCGCACGGTGCCGAACCAGTTCAGGTTATGAGTGTGATCAACGGTGAGCGGTACATCGGACCCGACACTGGCGGAGATGATGGGGTTGCAGACCGTTCCCGGGCACACCGAGCTTGTGATGTTCCGCTGGGTCGAGAGCTGGATGTCGCTCTCCAGCCCGGCAATTACCGAACCCCACTGCAGATTGTAGCCGGTCTGCACCCCGCCGACGCCGCCGCTGCGCCGCTCAGAGAATTGAGCGCCGAACAAGGGCGTTCCCATCCACGCATCGCTGTAAAGGGTGCTGCTCTCGAAGCTGCCGGTCGCGTAGCCGGCATTGGCGCCGAAATAAAACCCGGTCCAGGTCCACAGCGCCTGCCTCGGCGCTTTGTAGACCGGCCGCACGCGTTCCAGCGCTGGTCTCGGCGGCGTCGGATACACCGGTATATAGGCTACATACGGATCGAATTTGTAGTTGAGCCCCGCCCGTACCAAGTCCTCGGTGATGTGGGAGTTGAACGCAATGGTGAGGGGCGTCGAGTTTGATGGGAGCAGTGCGAACGGCGCCGAGTCGTGGCCGAGGTCAACGTGGAGATATTCGACCCTCCCGGTCCAGTTGCCGCCGAGATGCGCTTCCAAGCCGCCGCCCGCGGTCCAACCCTCGCGCAGGGAGCGGTTGCTGAAGGTGTTGGCGGCAGGAACGATGTTGCCATTGATGTCGATGCCGGCGCCGTAAATGGTGCCCTGATGCTCGACCTCGCCGTAGGCAAGCCCGCCGGTGCCGTAGAGCAGCATGTCGGGCGTAACCGCCGCGCCCAGGCGCGCGCGCACGGTGCCGAACCAGTCCAGATTGTGCTCATGCACCACGGGCACCGGCGCATCGAAGCCCATCAGCGTGATGGCCGGGTTGCAGACCGCCCCTGGGCAGGCGGGTGCGTCGGTGGTGCGCTGGTGCGCGAAGACGACGTCGGTCTCGAGGCCGGCCACGGCCCTGCCGGCCTGCCAGTTGTAACCGACCTGGCCGCCGCCGATGCCGCCGTAGTGCTTGAACGCGGTGCTGGTGGCGAGCAGCGGATTGCCGAGATTGTCGCTGTAGAGCGTATCGGTGTCGAGCTTGCCGGTGCTGCGGCCGACGTTGCCGCCGATGTAGAGGCCGGTCCAGGTCCATACCGCCGCAACGGCGCCCTTCGAGATCAGCGGCGCATAGCCGGGCAGATAAACCGGCACGTAGGCCGGCGGCGCAGGCGGCGGTTTGCTGGCCCCCGGCCCGAACTTCTGCGACAACCCGAAATAGTAGCCGCGGCGCGGTCCGTATTGCGGCGCAAACACGCCGACGCCAGTGCCGGTGCGGATCGCGTAGCTCACATCAAAGACATTGATCACGTCGAAGCGCGCCGTGATCGGGTTCCAGCCGGGAATGAAGAAGTCGTGCGACATGCCGGCATTGACTTGCGCATAGGGAGCACTGTGATCGGTGTTCTGGAAGCCTGCGCGCAGGCCGCTGCCGTAGATCATGTCGGCGGTAAAACGCGTCCCATTCCACAGATAGGAAGCGCCGGCAGATCCCGTCCAAATCTGGGTGTGGTCGGTGAATATCCAGTTGGTCGCGGTAAAGGAGTTGCCGACCGGATCGAAGAGATAGGTATTCGTGATCCGGTTGGTTGCCCGCTGGAATGCCCAGGCCAGGTTCGCATAGGCTCTGAAATTTCCGTTCTGATATACGGCTTTCAGCTCGGTACCGATATTCTCGGCTTGCTCATAATTGAATCCGTTCAGCACCAGCGCGGCGCCGAACTGCCCGTCGTCGATCAGATCTCTCGCCGTTTTCAGATAAGTGTCGAGACCGAGCTCCAGTCCCGGCCACACCTTCTGCACCACGCCGATATCGTAGACGTTCGCCCGTTCCGGCAGGATGGGATAGTAGGGCGGGGGAACGCCCGGCGCCTGGATGGTGGTGCAGGTGGGCACGCCGATGGAGGCAGGACAGCTCGTGAACAGGTTGGTGTTGGTCGGTGCCGCGATCACCTGCACCGGCGGGGTGAAAGTGCGGGCATACCCGGCGTGGAATGTCGTGCCGTCGAACGGGGTATAGGTCAGGCTGACGCGCGGGCTGAGCTGGTTCGCATTCTGGTACTGCCACATCTGGTCGAACCGCGCGCCGGTATTCAATGTCAGCTTGTCGGTGAGCTTCCATTCGTCCGCCAGATAGACGCCGCCCAGCCAGCCGAGCAGCACGCTGGTATCGATCGCGGGAAACGGGGTATCGGGCAGGATCTGCATGCCCGTGCTGGCGTCGATGGGCAGCAGCTGCGCTGCGCCGGCGACCGTCGTCTTCTCCGCGCTGACGTAGAGCCCGGCGCGCACCGTATGCGCGTCGTTGAGGTGAAACGCGCTGTCGCCCTGGATCCCGTTGACGATGCTGCCACGATAAACATCCGTTGCCGAGCCGTTGTACATGAGATCGCCGATGCGATCCGGCGTGAACGCAATGGCGCTGGTCCGCATGAAATAGGCAAGCTGAAGGTCGACGTCAGTGGTGGATTTCTGCAGCGCGAGCACGCCGAACTTGTATGTCTCGCGCTGATTTTCATCGATCTGCGATGAAGGATAATTGGCGATGCCGAACGCGGTGAAGCCGTTCGGGGGAATGCAGGTTGTCGGAGCCGGAGCGCCAACGTTAGGTGTATTGAGACAATTCAAGCGGTCGGGGATCTGAAACTGGTTGGTTGCTGTTCCGCCGATGAAGCTCAGCCGGGTCGTCGGATCGATGATGGTCGAGATGTAGGCGAAGCTTCTGTCCTGGGTGCTGTGATCGTGCAGCGCGTTCAGGGCCGACGATGGGTTCTCGATCCCGAGGTCGGTCTGCAGATAGCGGCCGCTGAAGAAATATTCGGTGCTCCCCGCGGTGCCGCCGTATTGGATGTTGGAATTGCTGGTGTGCCGGCTGCCGATATAGGTGCCGATCTGCCCGACGTTGTCGAGGCTCGCGGTCGTGATGTCGACAACGCCGGCCGTGCGCAGGCCGTATTGCGCCGGCAGCGCGCCGGTGATCAGGCTCAAGCTGCCGACCCAGCTGGAATCCAGGTACTGGCCGAATGCGCCGAGACCGTCGGGCAGGAGAATGCCGTTGATCCGGTAGGAGATGTTGGCGTGCTCGTTGCGCACATGCAGGTTGCCGCTCGCGGCCGAATCCTGCGTGACCCCCGGCAGCTGCAGCAGCACGTCTCTGACCGTTGAGTTGGTGCCTTGCGGCAGCGCCTCGATGGCTTCGCGGCTCAGCGTGCTCGGCGCCGTGCCGAGCGGGGCGAAGATGTCGGCGCGCGCTCGATCGAAGGTCTGTGTCCGCTCCAGAGTGGTCGGAGCAGGAGCCGCGGGAGCGGCAGCGGGAGTGGACGGCACCGTGGTGCGTTGCGGCGGCGCAGGCGGCGTCGGAGCAGGCTGGGGAGGAGTGGCCGCAGGGGCGGGTCGTGCCGGCGCAGCTCGCGGCGGTGCCGGCCGCGCCGGCGGCGCTGTCACCGTGATTGAGGGTACCGGCATGGTGCCGGGCGGTGTCGGTGACGTGCCCGGCGCTGTCTGTTCCGCCGGTTGCGGGCTCGGGGGTGTTTCGCTCGGCGTGGCAGACGGGACCGAAGGCGCTGGACCGGCTCCCGATCCTGGTGCTGCTTGGGGCGCCGGCGTTGGCGCCGGCGCGGGGCTCGGGACCGGCGCGGGAGTGGGCGCGGGCGCAGCCGGCGGCGCAACTTGAGGAGCTCCTGGTTGATTTTGCTGCGGCTGCGCAGGAGCCACGCTCAGCATGCAGCTCAGCCAGAACAGCGACGAGCTGCTCAGAAGAAGCAACCGCCTTTGACGACTGGACATACCCGACCCCCGCTCGTTTTCATCTGAAAACGTCCCCGCTCACGGCTCTGCTCCGCGATCGGCGCAGGCAATGCGCCGACGCAGAGAAGCTCAAGCGACCGGAGGGGCGCGGGCAGGAAAGTATGCGGGAGGAGAGCTAACCCATCCAAATTTTACCGCCGCATCCGGGCGCCATCGCCCGAAGACCACCGGCAGCGGGATGGAGGGCGGCTCGGCCACGCTGATGGTGCCGGCCAGGGACATGAGCGCGCAGATCCCACAATAGTGGTCGGCGCCATCAGGCACGTCGTGGCCTGCGGGAGCGGGCGAGGTGTTGTCCGTCGCCTCGATTGTCGTCGAGGACTGCGCATCAATCCCGTCGAGGTGCACATGCCCGAACGAGACGACGAGCTGGAACGCGACCGCAAGCAGCGCGATGTACGAGCCCAGTTTCAGACGCGCGCGAACCCGGTACATGGCCCCTGACGCTTTACGCGACCTCGCTCACTCCACGACAGGGACCAACTTTAGTTACAATGTAACATATCGACAATCCGTCTGAGATCGGATTGTGCCGGAGTGTTGCCGGGAATCATCAACTCACGCGGCGCGCACGCGCGCGCTTCGCTTACGCTCGTCATGCGCCAATCTCTCGGTTGTCATGCCCCGCTTCAAGCGGGGCATCCAGTAATCCCGATCGGTGGTTTGAGCCGAAGGCGTCCCAAATCCGAGGTTCGGTGATTACTGGATCGTCCGCATGCGCGGACGATGACGACCGCCGGGCTGATGACTTTCTTAAGTCAGCGCACATGGGGTCAAGCCCGCGCATGACGCGGAGAGGATTGGTTCAATTGGTGCGGCTATTCGAATCCGCGCGGCGCAGGTGGTATAAGCTTCCCAGGGTTTGCCAAGCTTGGGGACATCCATGACCGCAGTATCGTCGAGCATACCGATCGTGCCGCCCGGGGAGGCAAAGCCGGTTATTCCGCCCCTTGCCTCGTTCTATGCGCAATCGCGCGACCTCGCATGGCTGCTCATCCGCCTGACTGCCGGAGGAATGCTCCTCGTCCATGGGATCATGAAACTGATGCCGGCGGCAGACAAAGGCCTCGCCGCGACGATCGAGGCATTCGCGGCCGGCAGCATGGCCCGGCGCGGAATCGAGCCGGCGGTCGCTGCCGGCTATGCGGTGTTCGCCATCGAGACCATCGGCGCGGTGCTGATCGTGCTTGGCTTGTTCACGCGCTTTGCTGCTGCCGCTGCGGCAATCGAGTTCGCCGTCATTACTTTCGTCGCGCATTGGCCGAACGGCTTCGCGGCCGGCAGAGGCGGCTGGGAGTATCCGCTGTTCTGGGGTCTGATACTGTTTGCCATCGCGCTGCGCGGCGGCGGGCCTTACTCGCTCGATCGCAAGATCGGCTGGGAGCTGTGAACGGGTCGCGGCGGGCATCTCGGCGCCCTCATGCTGAGGAGCGTCGCAGCGCCCTTCGTCGCGGACAACAGCTTCAATAGCTCGCGCTGCGGCGCGTCTCGAAGCATGGCCGCTGGTACGGTCTCGCTTGTGGCCGTCCTTCGAGACGCGCCGCCGAAGGCGGCGCTCCTCAGGACGAGGCTGATTGATGCGGCGATATGATTCCTGGCTCGTGTGAGCCGTCCGCGCGATCTATCTCGCCGCCCTCATGCTGAGGAGCGTCGCAGCGCCCTTCGTCGCGGACAACAGCTTCAATAGCTCGCGCTGCGGCGCGTCTCGAAGCATGGCCGCTGGCACGGTCTCGCTTGTGGCCGTCCTTCGAGACGCGCCGCCGAAGGCGGCGTTCCTCGGACGAGGGGCTTGCGTATTGGATGTTTTGGTGGAGACTGGCTGGGCTATGATGGAAGGTGCGTTCCTTTACATATTGGAGTGTGCGGACGGCAGCTATTACGTAGGAACCGCGCGTTCAAACCTGGAGAAGCGAGTGGCCGAGCATCATGCCGGAACGTTCGGCGGTTACACGGCGCAGCGTCGACCAGTCATCCTGGTCTTCTCGCAGTGGTTTGATCGGATCACCGATGCGATTGCGGCCGAACGGCAGGTAAAGGGCTGGTCGCGTGCAAAGAAAGAAGCCCTGATTCGAGGTGAATTTGCTCGACTACCCGAGCTGTCGAAGCGGCGCCGCCCACATGGCGCGAGCGCGGCAGGGTAGTTTGTGGTTCGGTCTCGGCGTGCGGCCATGCTTCGAGACGCGTCGCAGCGCGCGCGAATTGAAAAGCTTGAGCGCGATGAATGGCGCTGCGCCGCTCCTCAGCATGAGGGCGCGGGGGCATCGCGAATGGCCCAACTCCGCCGGAACGCGCGGAGACGACTTGAAAGGCTGCCATGAAGGTCAATGCATTCTTCCCTTCGCTCGATATCGGGACCGACCCTGAGAAGATCCGCGATTGGGCGCAGGCGGCCGAGGATCTCGGCTACGCCTATATAGAAGTCCCCGATCACGTCTTCGGCGCCACGGCGCGCGACGGCTGGGTGCCGCTTTACAATGAAAGGGATCCCTTCCACGAGACCTTCGTCACGCTCGGGTTTCTGGCCGCGGTCACCAGGACGATCGGGCTCTCGACCGGCATTCTGATCGCGCCGCAACGCCAGACCGGCGTCATCGCCAAGCAGGCGGCGGAGGTGGACATCCTGAGCGGCGGCCGCCTGCGGCTCGGCATCGGCGTCGGATGGAACCATGTCGAGTACGAGGCGCTCGGCGTCGATTGGAAGACCCGCGGAGCGCGCCAGGCCGAGCAGGTGGAAGTGCTCCGCCGCCTCTGGTCGGGCGAGCTCGTGAGCTTCAGCGGGCGATTTCACAACCTTCGCGACGTGAGCATCGTGCCGCCGCCGGTGCAGCGTCCGATCCCGATCTGGTTCGGCGGCTCATCCGAGGCCGTGGTGCGGCGCGCCGCCCGGCTCGGCGACGGCTGGATGCCGATCATGCCTCCCGATGCGCAGGCGCAAGCGAAGCTCGGGCTCCTGCGCGACGAGCTCAAGGCGCTCGGACGCGAGCCGGCCAAGTTCGGCATCGAGGCTTGGCTGCGCATGCACAGCCCGGACCCGCAGGGCTGGGCGGCCGCGGTCGACGGCTGGCGCCGGCTCGGCGCCGGGATGATGATGCTCTACCCCATGTACCGCACCGCCGGCGTCGGCGATCACATCGAGACCTTGCGACGGTTCAAGGAGGTCGCGGCCGGATAGGGTGCGGGTGCCCTTGCGCGCGATGATCACGGAGCGTCCAACCGCGGCAGCAGCGACTGTCGTCATTGCTGCCGCCCCGTTGCCGTATTCGGTGCGGCGCAGGATTTTCCTCTACCTCGGGCTCCTGATCGTTCTCCTGGGCTTCGGTTCCCCCTCTGGAGGGCTGATCGATGTTCCGATAACGTTTTTGCTCAAGAACAAGCTGCACTTGGAGGCGCACGCGCTCGCCCAATTCCGCCTGATATCTGCCATCCCCCTCTACCTGTCCTTTGTATTTGGATTCATTCGCGACAGTTGGAATCCCTTCGGCATGGGAGACCGGGGATTCATGCTGTTGTTCGGGACCATCACCGCCGCCCTCTATGCCCTGTCTGCATTTGCTCCCGTCACCTACGCCGCGCTCCTGCTCGCGGTCGTGCTGTTGACGACGTCGTTTCTTTTCGTCGCCAGCGCTCAGAACGGGCTGACTTCCACGATCGGGCAGCAGCATAGGATGTCGGGTCAGGTCAGCGCGGTGTGGAACATCTTTGCATCGCTCCCGACCGTCGGAGCCGTCCTCATCGGCGGCGCTCTCAGCGGTGTGCTCGAGCAGCGGAGCGTCGAGGCGGCCACCCGCATCCTGTTCCTCGTCGGCGCCGCGATAATGGCCCTGCTCGCGGTTTACGCCGCATGGCGGCCCGCAAGCGTGTACGACAACATCCGCAACGAGCGCGGTCCCGCGACCCTTCCGCTCGACGACGTCAAACGGCTGATGAGGCATTGGCCGATCTATCCGGCTCTGCTGATCTGGCTGTTATGGAATTTCGCGCCGGGCTCGGCCACGCCGCTGCAGTACTACCTTCAGAACGTTCTTCACGCCGAGGACGCCCAGTGGGGTCAGTGGAACGCCATCTTCGGCATCTCCTTCATTCCGACGTTCATGCTGTTCGGCCTTCTCTGTCAAAACCTGCCATTGAAGACCCTGCTCTGGTGGGGGACCGTCGCTGCGATTCCGCAGATGGTTCCGCTGCTCTTCATTCATTCGGTGACCGGGGCTTTGATCGCGGCGGTGCCGATCGGGCTCATGGGCGGTCTTGCCACCGCTTCCTATCTGGACCTGATCATTCGGTCATGTCCTCGCGGCCTGCAGGGGACGACGCTGATGATGTCGAGCGCCCTTTTTTTCGTCGCCTCGCGATTTGGCGATGTGCTGGGGACGCTGCTCTATGACGACTACGGCGGCTTTGGCGTTTGCGTGATTGCGATCACGGTGGTCTACGCCCTGATCCTGCCGGTCCTCCTGCTGGTCCCGAAGCCTTTGATTGCCACCGCCGATGGGCAGGCAGTTCAGTCCGAGCTCATCTGAGATCGCCGCCCCGTCATTCCGGGGCCGCGAGCGCTTCGGATCGGCGCTTCGCGCTGTCCGAGGGCGAGCGGAGCCCGGAATCCATAACCACAGGCCTTCCGGTGATGAAAGTGGTTACGGCTGCTCGACTGATACCGGGTCGGATGCCGGAAAGGTATTCTCCAGGGCTTCGTCGAGCGCCTTCTCCCGGCGCATGCGTTCGCCCTCGTCGCGCTCGCGATCGCCCTGGTCGAGCTTGTGTTTTGGCTCAACGATCATCTCGGTTTCTCCCCTTCGCACCGGGAATTGCCGGCGGGGTATGAGATAACGAACCTGGCCGCAACGCGGTTCCCCGATTGATGCAAAAAACAGTGATGCCGATACCCCCGGCGTTGCTCCTGCGGTCGACGGTGGGTTACGCCGTCCAAGTCGGCTGTTCCCAGCCGACTTGCACGGCTAACTCACCCTACGCAGCGATCGTGATTCGACTTCATCGCAACGCGCAAGGCTTTTTTCTTTGGCGATTTGCGCCGGGATGTGCTGACATCGGTCACGCCGGCTCGCGTTCAGCCGTTCGCTGCAAACCGACGTGCTGAGATCGCCATGCGCATCAACCCATTCTACGACGCCTGGATCTTTCTCACCGGAAGAACCGACGAGCACGCGGCAAGCGGGATCGGCTGGCTGCTCACGGGGCTGTTCATTGCGCTCCTTCTCGCCAGCATCTGGCTCGCCCGCAGGAGTTGGCAGCAGGATCCCGCGCAGCGCACCATGGGGCATCTCGCCACCTGGTTCATGCGGGTGATGATCGGGGCCATGTGGTTTCAGGGCTCGATCTGGAAGCTGCCGCTGCCGGTGTCCGGCGGCTTCCGGGCGGCGATCGCTCCGATTGGCGAATACGCGGCGTTCGAGGTCCACCGGTGGATCGCCAAGAACATCTTCATGTCGATACTGCCGGTGCTCGGTCCGTTGGTCTACCTGACCGAGCTCTCGCTCGCCGTGAGCTTCATACTGGGTTTTTTGGTGCGGCCGCTGGGCGTGATCGGGATGCTGTTCGCCACCCACCTGTGGCTCGGCCTCTACCGGCAACCGGAGGAATGGCCGTGGCTCTACGTGTTTCTGATCTTCGTGCAGGGGTTCTTTGTCGTCACTGACGCGGGAAAAAGCCTCGGCCTCGATGCGGTGATTGCTCGCAGACCGTTCGGTCCGTTTGCAGGACATGGCCTCCTCGCCAGACTGTATCGTTAGCTCTCGAACGCCTCATCCTGAGGCGCTCGCGTGCTTGCACGCGAGCCTCGAAGACCTCATCCTGAGGAGGGCGCATGCTTGCATGCGCCCGTCTCGAAGGATGGCCGCTGGCACGATCTCGCTTGTGGCCGTCCTTCGAGACGCGCGCGCAAAGCGCGCTCCTCAGGACGAGGCTTTGCTGCGTCGCATGCGTGCGCACGTCGGCGTGAAGGGCGCAACGGAGTTCGGCATGAGCGACACCCCCGGCTGGCACATCGTTGGTGATTGGTTCGATGAATAGTGTACAAATCTTCCTGGGACGCGTTGCGGTGATATCCGATTGGGAGCGCAGCAAGCTCGGTCTGTTCCCTCTCCCCGTTCTTACGGGGAGAGGGGGCGCGGCAGCAAGGAGAGAGCGATGGCAGAGCAGGTTCAATGGCAGCTTTCCGGCGACTATTTCGAGAACTGCAATTGCAGCGTCGTATGTCCGTGCCTGGTGTCGAAGGCCACCCCGCTGACCTCGCGGCCGACCGAGGGTGTGTGCGACGTGCCGCTGGTCTTCCACATCGACAGCGGCCGCTATGGCGGCATCGCGCTCGACGGCCTCAACGTGGCGCTCGCAGTCCATACCCCCGGGCCGATGGCTGACGGCAACTGGTCGGTGGCCGCCTACATCGATCAACGCGCCGATGACAAGCAGACCGAGGCACTGGGCGCGATCTTTACCGGCGCTGCCGGCGGGCCGATGGCGGCGTTCGCGCCGCTGATCGGGAAGAACCTCGGGGTCAAGAAGGTCCCGATCACGTATCGGATCGAAGGCAAAAAGCGTTCCGCGGAGATCCCGGGCATCCTGCACCTGTCTGTTGATCCGCTGCCGACCGCGCATCCGAGCGGCGAGATGTGGGCCAACTCCGGCCATCCCGTCAGCCCCGACAAGCTGGCGTTCGCCATGGGAGCGCCCGGGAACACCTTCAACGATCACGGCATGCGCTGGGATAATTCCGGCAAGAACGGCCACTATGCGCCGATCCGCTGGTCGAACCGGGCGTGACGCATTTTCGCGCAGCGGCCGCCGGGCAACACCGCCGCCAAGACCGCCGCCAACACCGCCGCCGTTCCTGACCGATGACCGACGGCGCCCTGGAAACGGTGCTGCGGCGGGATCGCCTGGTCGTTGCCGGCGCGCTGGCGGCGATCGCCGCGCTGGCGTGGGGCTACGTGCTCTGGCTCGCTGCCGACATGGACATGGGCGGCATGGACATGACCGGGTTCCGCATGATCCCGGCCGGCATCGGGATCATGGCGCCGAGCAGCGCGCCGTGGCAAGCGATCGAGCTCGCGTTCGTGCTCGTCATGTGGGCGGTGATGATGGTCGGCATGATGGCGCCCTCGGCGGCGCCGATGATCCTGATGTACGCCCGCGTCGGTCGGCAAGCGAAGGCGCAGAGCAAGCCGTTCGCCGCGACCGGCTGGTTCGCCGCCGGCTATTTCCTCGCCTGGATCGGCTTCTCGCTCGCGGCGACCCTGGTCCAATGGGCGATCGAGCGGGCGGCCTTGCTCGATTCGCGGATGGCAAGCGCCAGCAATGGGCTCGGGGGCATCATTCTGATCGCGGCGGGCGTCTACCAATGGACCCCGCTCAAGGACGTCTGCCTCGCCAATTGCCGGTCGCCGTTCGCGTTCCTGATGCGCTGCGGCGGCTTTCGCGGCGATGTCCCGGGCTGCCTGCTGCTGGGGCTTCGCCATGGCCTCTATTGCGTCGGCTGCTGCTGGGTTCTGATGGCGCTTTTGCTCGTGGGCGGGGTGATGAACGTGCTTTGGATCGCGCTCCTGGCGCTGCTTGTCCTGTTGGAGAAGGTTGCCCCGTTCGGGCGCTGGATCGCCCGCGCCGCCGGCGCCGCTTGCGTCGCGGCGGGCGCCTGGCTGCTGCTGTCACCGACCTCATCCTGAGGAGGGCGCATGCCTGCATGCGCCCGTCTCGAAGGATGGCCGCCGGCACGGTCTCGCTTGTGGCCGTCCTTCGAGACGCGCCGCCGGAGGCGGCGCTCCTCAGGACGAGGTTGATTGATGCGGCGATATGATAGAACCACCGCCGTGATCGGGGCGCGGCGTGTCCCGGCGCAGTGCAGCATGAGCGTAACAAAATAGGTTAACGTGCCGCCGCGACCCCTAAATGAACTCCTGAAATCCGCTGCAGATTGCCGAGCACGGCCAGCAGGTTGCTTGCGCGCGGATTCCCATTTGGACCGAGCATGCGCATCAGGCTTTTGGACGGCGTACCGGTCTCGCGCGCCAGCCTTTCGAAACCTACCGTCGCATTGATGTAATCTCGCAGCACGGCCTTCCCGGTTTCCAGGTCGCCGGCAAGCAGCTGTTCCGCAGCCTCGATCAGCAGTGCCGTGCGGAAGTCCGGGTCGCGCTGGGCCCGAGCCCTCACCGTTTCCTTGAAGTCCCTTGTCAGTGCCATATCATCGTTCCCTGTGTGCACGCCGCTTTTTGTAATCTGTCCATCGTGCGTGCGCTGTCGCGATGTCCTGTTGCTGCCGGCTCTTCGTTCCGCCCGCGAGCAGCACGATCAGCTCGTCGCCATGCCGCCCGAAGTAAATGCGGTAGCCTGGTCCGAAGCCGATCCGGTACTCCAGGACACCGCCACCGACCGGTTTCGCGTTCGAGAGATTGCCCAGCTCGATCCGTGTCACGGCGACAGTGACCTTCGCTGCCGCCGTCGAATTGAGTCCATTAAACCAGCCGGCGAATGGACTGCGGCCGGCCGCATCAAGGTACTCGACGACGCGCATCGGAAAATAGTATCGTATGTGTTACCATGCAAGGCAAGGGCCAGCCCTTTGCCCAATTGGCAGTGCCTCAGTCTCAATCGTGCGCGGCAAACGCCGTCTTCCCGGCCGCCGCGAGCAGCACGCATCCGAGCAGCACTTTGAGCAACGCCACCGGCGCATAGGCCACCGCGAGGCCGCCCAGGGCTGCGCCGATGATCGAGCCCGCCGCCATCGCGGTTGTGATCCGCTGGGCGCCCCGCCCGCACGGGATCGCGTCAACGCGCCAGTAACGCCACAACCCGACCGAGACGACGCCGAGCGAGATAAGGATGCTCGCCGAGCCGGCGGTTTTGATGTCTGCGCCGAAGATCAGCACCAGCGCCGGGATCAGCAATTCGCCGCCGGCCACGCCGAGCACGCTGCTGACCAGTCCGACGCCGATCCCGATGACGGCCCCGGCCGCCAGGTGCGCTGCTGTGCCCGCCGGCAACAAGTCGCCCGATTGCAACGGCAGCACCGCCTCGGTCATCAACAGCAGCCCGAGCGCGCCCAGCAAAGCCGCAATCAGCAGGGCAAGCCGCCTGTTGCTCAGCCGGTTGACCAGCTGCGTGCCATAGGAGGCGCTCGCCATGCCGCCGGCGAGCAGCCCCGCCATTGCGGGCAGGTACGGGACCACGGCCGCGAGCGACACCGCGCCGCTGCGGATCGCCAGCGCGAAGCTCAGAGTGACAAGGCTCGTGAGCAGATTCAGCGGGACGGCAGCCCGCGCGTTGAAGCCGATCCCGTACATCAGGACCGGCAAGCGGAACTCGCCGCCGCCCAATCCGATCAACCCGCCAAGGCAGCCGATCGGCACGCACCATCCGAACGCCCTGCGGAAATAGGGACAACCAACCGCGCTGATCATCCAGGACTCTCTAGCACGGCCGTTTCGAGGTTTGAATGATGTGGCCACATCACAAGACTCAGGTCGGCAGCCAGCGGCACTGCAGCTTCACATGCTGATGAGGCCATTTCCAATCAACTGGGAAAGCCATCGGAAGTTGCTTGCGGGGCTCTAACTGCTGCGTCGCGCCTTCAAGGGCAAAGCCGCTCCAGGTACTGTTCGCGACTAACTCCCGGTTCTGATACGGCTGCATCGACGAGCTTATTTACCACTTCACATGCTAACGACCTCGCCATTGTTCGTTCGGCCGATGAAATCAGGCCGACATGCTTCCCATGCACAAAGTCGCTTCGGAGTTTGAAGATGCGATTGAAGTCGTCGTCCTTTGTGGTGACCCCGGTAAGTGTTGCTATTCTACGAGCGACGCGCTCCGTTGCACCTATGTCTTTCCCGCCGGTCTTTGGACGAGACCGCCGCTGATCGCGAACCATTCCAAGTGCTGCCTCAATAGCAATTACGTGCCCAAGAAATTCGTCGATCCCTTCTGATGAGAAGGCACGGACAAGAAAATGCACCACCAGAGGGTTGAAGAGATTTGAGGACAGCGCTGTCTCGATGGCTTTTCACCGTTGATCGCTGATTGCTGAAAACTGTGGGCCTGCATCAGACTCAAGGCGCAGAACAAAGGGGGCGCTCCAATTCGATGGTCTCGCCGGTGCTTGGGTCATCGAAGATGACTGGCTCCCAGGACAGGCTGTCCGAGCGCGGGGGCAATGCAGGTCTCGCGAGTGGATCGGTGTTGACGGTATAACTCCATGGTACCCGAAAGCCCCGCCACTCAAAGGTGCGGTATTCCATCATACTTTCCCATGGCAGCATAAGTAGCGTGAACACAGCTCTCTCAACGACCTCTGGCCACGTACGTGTGTACGGCTCGATCGCGCCAAAGGGTTGGTCCAAGGTTTGATAAAGAAGCGGAAACGCGCGACTGCCGACTGGCTGTGCAAGAGATGGCCTCTCGCGAACGGCCAACCATCTAAACCGAGAAAACGACTCCGCATCAAAGCTGTAGTTGGAGTAATGGCGTAGTAGCCGCGCTGGCTGAAAAATTGCAGAGAGTTCATCGCGTCCAAACCGTCGTACCTCGCATGGGCCAAAACGCAATGCCGGCCACTCGTCTGCTTGGTCCAAGGGACAGAGATGGATCAGCTGCACCTCCCTCGCGAGCATGGCCTCAGCAATTACCGCAGAGACTTTCTCAGGCGCTGGAGGGAATGGTGCAACGCCATCTTCAACGGCCCACGGCGTACCAGTGGCACGCAATGCGTTGACGAGTGCCCAGCTCACACCCTGGATATCAGGGGCACCGGTCTTGCCTGTGGTGCCGGCCGCCTCAGGGAAAGCTTGCGCGCAGGCTTCCACTAATTTGCTGAACTGCGGCGAGCGCAGAGACCCCCCGAGATCAAGTGGTGGCCCCTGCCACAGCGCCGCTGGCGCTTGTCAACTGAGCTCGCGCCTCGGTCATTTGCTACTACTCAAGCTGAACGGCTATTGGCAATCGATTGCGTTTATCGGCGGGTCATCCTGTATCACAGCGAGTCGAAAATGGCCATTTGCGCCATTTAAGCTATTGTAGCTATAATGGCTCGTTGGAGGATTCGGATGCAGCGTATGTCGGCACGCGAGGCGAAGAATGGCTTCGGCCTTCTTATCGATACAGCTCGCGCCGCACCGGTCGCGATCGAAAAGCATGGGCGACCGGTTGTCGTCGTCGTGTCGGTCGAAGAATATCAACGCTTGGTCAGTGGCTGTGGTGAGGGTGAACACGACCGAATTCAGATTATCACCGCAGGACAGGTGTATTCGCCGACGCATTCGTTCGGCGAGCATCTCGTCCACGCGATAGGCGCGCGGGATGGTGGGAAGCGCGAGCGCATCGATGCGCGCGAACGCGCGCTCGCAGGCGCGCCGCAGCTCCTGCAGCTGATAGAATGCGGCAAACGCGTCCGCCGCGCTGTATTCCGCGCCGCATTGAGAACTCTCTTTATTTATCCGCTGGCGGAGTAAGCTTAGAGACCGCGACTTCGAGCTTTTTTGTGCAACGGATTAGATCAGCCAAAAGCCGCTCATCAATCTCCAGCCGACCCTCGTATTCAGCCAGGTTCCGTTCGTTGTGCGCCTTGAGAAAAATTTGCAGGTCAGCCTTATCGGTACCGACCGTATGAACGAGGGTTTGGAAGACGGTAATTCGGTTCTCTGAGCGATATCCATGCTGGCGCAAGGCGGCGAGCGCCAAGCGGTGTGCGGCGCCGTACGCCAAATCAAATTGGCTGTCGGTGTCAATGCTCTCGTTCTGAGCATCGGTCAAATGTGTCCGAGCCGATCGCAGCATGCCATCGAGCTCACCTCGTGACGCAGGTTCGGCCTTGAGGCTGCCGATCTTAACAAGATTGTCGAGCTCCACTTTGCTCATAAGCGAACGTCCTTTTCAGAACCAAGAATGAAAATCTTTGGCTGAACACTCACCTTGCCGACAAACGAGTCCTTTTGAGCAGCCTTGCGCTTCCAATCGTGCGGAGAAAGAAAGATCGGGCTTACTTTACGATGCAACATGGTCTCGGCGTAATTCAGCGCGGTGTAGAGTCCCGAATAATCCAGCTCGTCGCCAATGATCATGACATCAACGTCACTCGATGCCGTATCCGTGCCTTTGGCTACCGATCCGAACACAAATGCCGCTCTAATCTTGTCGGAGTACGGCTCAAGGGATTTTCTGATCGGCTCTACTGATCCTATTGTCTCCTGCAAAAACGCCTTGCCGATGGACTCTGCCATCCAGGAAGGCAACGCGGGGCGAAGCGCGACAAGCTCTTCTACCGTCGATGACGGAAGTGTCTGCTTGAGCTTTGCAAGAGCCTCTGAGACGCGATCCGGTCCGATCCACGTAAGCGCGCGGACAGCTTCCCCGGCCGCACGATGCGAAGGCAGAAGCATCCACGTAGGAGCATGCTTCATCTCGACGACTTGTCCGCCCAGGTGCAAACGGCGATTGCGGCCGGAGGTCAGATAGACAAGCTTGGTCGGTACTTGGGTCGTAAGCCCAAGGGCATTCGCAGCCGCCGCTCCGTGATTGACGATGGTCTCTGCGTGCGACGCGGCGATGCTCGCAATAATCTTCTCCGCTGCGGGTGCACGGCTGCCAAAGCGCGTCGCCACGGGACGCACGTACACGCCTCGCGAAAGCCGCATCAACTCCTTGCGCTGTTCAAGCCGCTTCAACGCCTGATCGACTGCAGCCCTGGTTCCAAGTTGCAAAAGTTCCTTGGCGCTAATCAAAGCGCCTTCGGGGAGCGTCTTGGCTTGGACCAAAATGCGTTCCGTAACGGTACTCATGACGGCCCTTTCCATGTCAGAAATATAATACAGTTTCTGACACCAATCAATGAATTGCAAATTTACCGCGTACTATCAATGGCTTATGGCAGCAAGGCTGCGGCCACGCGGCACCCTACCCCTCATCGGCGGCTTGGGTCGGGCTTCACGATACGACTGCTACGCCGAACCACCGGGGCCGTCGTTGGTCAGCAATCGGCGTGTCGCCGAACGCCATCGGGTTGGTCAAACGCCCGATGCAGAGCGTTCCTCGCAATACCGATGTGAGCGTGCTCAATCGTGGACCGCTACAGGATAACCAAGCGAGCGAAGTCCTCATTGCACCTTCTCCAACGGCAGGGACAGCGCATCTAGACAAGCGTTTCCATGTTTCGAATCATATGAGCTCGCCCCTCACCCCACCCTCTCCCCGTAAAGAACGGGGAGAGGGAGAGCACGACCGCGTCTCCATACGCCAAATGATGCTCGCACGGTGTTTCACTCCCTCTCCCCGCCTGCAACCGAGCTCGGGTTTACCCGAGTTCGGTCGATTCTAGAATTGGCCGAAGTCGGATAAATCCGACTTCGGCTGAGAGGGTGGGGTGAGGGGGCCGCATGAAGACGTTTTGTTTGTTATCTCCCTCGCCGGCAGCGTCGTTACCTTGTCGCCCACCCAAATCGTGGCCGTCCTTGCCGCGCCAAGTTTCCTCGCGAAGGGGCCCTCTGCGCGAGTTTCCCTCGTTCCTTACGCATCACCCCTCCCCCCCCCAGCACCGGCTGCATCTTCCCCGTGGCGCCCATCGGCAGCTCGGTCTCGGCGTGAAACTGCCGGCCGATGGCGGCAAGCATCGCATCCTCGCCGGCGCGGCCGATCAGGGTGACGCCGAAGGGAATGCCGTCGGGCAGGATCGCCGCGGGGACCGAGAGCTCGCAGAGATCGAGCAGGTTGACGAAATTGGTGTAGGTGCCGAGCCGGTTGTTGAGCGCGATCGGGTCCGCGAGCATCTCGTCCACGCGATAGGCGCGGGATGGTGGGAAGCGCGAGCGCATCGATCTTCGCGAATGCGCGCTCGCAGGCGCGCCGCAGCTCCTGCAGCTGATAGAATGCGGCAAACGCGTCCGCCGCGCTGTATTGCGCGCCGCCGAGGATGATCTGCCGCGTGATCGGGTGGATGGATTGCGGCGCGGTCTCGATCACCGAGCGCGCGGCGATATAGCGCTCGGCCACTCATGGCACCACGCGCGATCTCTTCGCGTTTGATGATCATGGCATCAGGATAAGGGCCGAAAATCGATCTCGGCGGGCAGGTCATGATCATTCCCTGGGGCGATTGCGTTCATGGATCCCGCCCGGATCGTGCGCAAAAATCTCGTCAAGATCGCGTCTCCCATCCAACACGCGCACAATTTCGGCGACGTCATTCTTCACTCGATAGAAAAACGACGTGCGGACTCGCAACGACCGAGCGTAAGCCTGCCCGAATCTCATTTCGGCTGCGTCCGGCAAATGGGTGATCTTCGAGTATGCGGCAAGCTTCCTCGATTTCACGAACAATCTTGTTCGCCGTGTGCCGGCCGACAACGTTTGCGTAGTAATCCCAGATATCCGACAAATCGGCGAGCGCGTCAGATGACCAGTTAATCGGCGGCCTACGATCGGCCATGCCGTTCGTTTTTCCTTCGGAGAAAATCTTCGATATCGAGCGGCTTGCCCTCGCCGGCGTCGAGGGAGCGGATCCCCTTGTCGATCTCGGCGCGCAGCTGGCGCAGCTTCTCGACGTGCGACAGCAGCCGACGGCCAATCTGTTCCTGATCCGCGTCGGGCAGGTTGGAGACTTCCGCGATCGCTATTTCGAGGGTCCTGACCATTCTGACATCATATCATATCGCGGAGCTTGTCTGCACCCGAGACTTGCCATGCAAATGATAAATGGCGCGCCCGAAGAGATACGAGCTCCTGACCCCCAGATTCGCAGGCCGTGGGTCGGCACGCTACTGGCGAAATCCGCCTCGGCGCACTCGCCAACTGGCTGAATTGCGTTGAAGGGGGGCCGGCAGGGGGCCGGCCCTCTGCGCGGGTTCCCTTTTTTACCTCCCCCTCCCGCCCCAACACCGGCTGCATCTTCCCCGTGGCGCCCATCGGCAGCTCGGTCTCGGCATGAAACAGCCGGCCGACGGCGGCAAGCGTCGCCTCATCGCCGGCGCGCCCGATCACGGTGACGCCGAAGGGAATGCCGTCGGGCAGGATCGCCGCGGGGACCGACAGCGCGCAGAGATCGAGCAGGTTGACGAAATTGGTGTAGGTGCCGAGCCGGCTGTTGAGCGCGATCGGGTCCGCGAGCATCTCGTCCACGCGATAGGCGCGCGGGATGGTGGGAAGTTGCGCGGAATGCCGAAGGCGCACGCCGAATCGTCCATTGGATCATCATAATCCTTGCCTGTAAGTCATCCATTGGAGTAGTATCCAGCATGTCGCGGCCAGTCCCCGTCAGCGTCATCGAGACGCCTGAATTCCTGGCTGCGACGCGGCGGATCATGGACGATGACGAGCGCGGCCTGTTGGTGGATTTTCTCGCCCGCAACCCGCTCTTCGGCGGCCTGATCCCTGGCACTGGCGGCGTCCGCAAGCTCCGTTGGGGTCTTGAAGGACGCGGCAAGCTCGGTCGGCTCCCTCTCCCCGTTCTTCACGGGGAGAGGGTTGGGGTGAGGGGCGGAGTTCGACTTCCGCCGGCTGACCGCGCTCCTGGTCGAGCGTTACGCGAGGAGAACACGATGACGAGCAAAGTGGCCGAGAGCATCCGGCGCGGTCTGGAGGAGGCGCTGGCCTATGCCGAAGGCACGGCGGACACCAGCCGCTACGGCATTCACGTCCCGGCCGCTATCGACGTGAAGGCGATCCGGACCAAGCTCAACATGACCCAGGAAGAGTTCGCCGGGCGGTTCGGGTTCAGCATCAATACGCTGCGCCATTGGGAGCAGGGCCGCCGCGTGCCGGAGGGGCCGACCCGCGCCTATCTCCTGGTCATCGACCGCAACCCCAAGGCCGTCCAGAAAGCGCTGAGGGTGGCATGAGCGCCGCGCTTCCGCTTCGCGCCGCGCTCTACCTTCGTCTTTCAGACACTCCCCATATGAGGTAAAACAAAGCCGCAGTGTGCACGCCGACGCGTTGCGACTTCTTTGCCGCTGCAGACAGCCTCCGTGCATGTGCTCTATTGCCCCCCCAGCACCGGCTGCATCTTCCCGGTCGCGCCCATCGGCAGCTCGGTCTCGGCGTGAAACAGCCGGCCGACGGCGGCAAGCGTCGCGTCCTCGCCGGCGCGGCCGATCAGGGTGACGCCGAAGGGAATGCCGTCGGGCAGGATCGCCGCGGGGACCGAGAGCGCACAGAGATCGAGCAGGTTGACGAAATTGGTGTAGGTGCCGAGCCGGTTGTTGAGCGCGATCGGATCCGCGAGCATCTCGTCCACGCGATAGGCGCGCGGGATGGTGGGAAGCGCGAGCGCATCGATCTTTGCGAATGCGCGCTCGCAGGCGCGCCGCAGCTCCCGCAGCTGACATAAGGCGGCAAACGCGTCCGCCGCGCTGTATTGCGCGCCGCCGAGGATGATCTGCCGCGTGACCGGGTGCATCGACTGCGGCGCCGCCTCGATCACGGAGCGCGCGGCGATATAGCGCTCTGCCACCCATGGCCCTTCGTACAGCAGCCGTGCGGTCCGGTAGAACGGCTCCATGTCGATCTCGACGATCTGCGCCCCCAGTGTGGCGAGCACGAGGAGCGCCGCGTCGTAGGCGGCAGCGGAATGCGCGTCGCCGTCAAAGTCGCGTTGCGCCGCCATGGGCACGCCGAGCCGCACCCCCTCTGGCATCGGGCCGAGCGCGCCGAGCGCCCGCGGCCGCGAATAGGGGTCGGCGTCGTCCGCTCCGGCCAATACCGCCGCTGCGGCGAAGGCATCCTCGACCGTGAGCGCGAGCACCGAGACGCAATCGAGCGTCCGGCAGGCCGGCACCACGCCTGCATTCGAGATCAGCCCGAGACTCGGTTTGAGCCCGACGATGTTGTTGAGAGCCGCCGGCACGCGGCCGGAGCCGGCGGTGTCGGTTCCCAGCGCCAGCGGGAGGAGCCCCGCCGCCACCGCAACCGCCGAGCCGCTGCTCGAGCCGCCGGGAATGAGCGCCTGCTTGAACGGGTTGCGCGGGATGCCGAAGGGCGAGCGCACGCCGGCAAGCCCGGTTGCGAACTGATCGAGGTTGGTCTTGCCGATGACGATCGCGCCCGCGGCCTGCAGGCGCGCGACGCAGGTCGCGTCCTTGTCCGGCGCATAGGCGAAGGCCGGACACGCCGCCGTGGTGGCGAGCCCGGCGACATCGATGTTGTCCTTCACCGCCACCGGGACGCCGTAGAGCGCCCGGTCGCGGCTGCCTTGCGCGGCAAGGGCGCGCGCCTGCGCCTGCGCATCCGCCTCCTCCCGCAACGAGATGAACACCGCGGGATCGCCGTGGGCGCGGATCCGCGCGTAGCACGCGGCGATGGTGGCGGCCGGATCGGCGGCGCCGCTGCGGTGCGCCTCGACCATCTCCGCAACGGTGCTGCTCACGCCCTCACACCACCGGCTGCCGAACATGGCTCGGCTCCATACCTCCCCCTGAAAGGGCTAACTTGCGCACACATTTTTTGCCAGATGATAGCCATCCACAAGGCTATTAAAGCGTCCGAGCCCGTCGCGCATCGTTATCGGGCCAGTCGCTCGATCGCTTT
>Ga0073928_10000239_pt1 | contig 134361 bp, 132 predicted proteins | sample PaiPotPPA55metaG_FD_76969 | JGI IMG/M metagenome (GOLD analysis project Ga0073928, IMG submission 76969) | Iron sulfur acid spring bacterial and archeal communities from Banff, Canada, to study Microbial Dark Matter (Phase II) - Paint Pots PPA... ... | reverse complement strand
CTGCACGACGCGTTCACGCAGGGGATCGCGTTTTCCGCGAAATGGCAGCACTTTCAAGATGCCCTCGGCATGTTGAGCCGTACGATGCTCGGACCGTTCTGCTGCGCGCTGCTTGTCTTAGGCTTCTTCGTTGTCTCACGTTCGCGCGCGCCCGAGCTGCTATGGGGTTGGCTCGTGGGGGCGCTACTCTATACATACGTCGTCGTCACCGTCGAGCGGGTTGACTACTATCTGTATCTCTGGCTTCCGCTGGCTGCCCTCGTGGGCGGCTCGTACCTGGCGCTTTTGATCGGCACCGTTGCGAAAAGCACCCTGCTGCGCCCCTTAAAATACGCCGGCCTAACGGCCGCGCTCCTGATCTTATCGGGCGCAGTCTATCAAAACCGCCAAGTGGTGCAGCCGTATTACCGCTACAGCAAAGCCGTCTATCGCAACGCAGTGGCTTTGGACCGTACGCTCGCGCAGAACGCCCTGGTCGTCATGGGCCACTACGATCCCTCCGTGCTGTACTACATCAACCGCAAGGGCTGGGAAGAGGACCCGTATCTCTGGACGCCGTTCGACGAGCAGAGCGCCATTCGCAAGGGCGCTCGGTATTTCATCGCCATCGAACGCAACCGGTTTCAAAAGAACGTCGAGCTCTACCACTGGATGCAGCGCTTTCCAATCCTCAACCCCAACGCGCGCTGGCCCGTGCACGAAACTGACTACGCGAAGGTGTTGCCCGGAGCCGAAGCACGCTGGCGTGCATTCCGCCGCGCCGAACGATCCGGCCGCCTAAGGCAAGGGCAGCAGTGATGTTGGCGGCGCGAGTGCGGGCTCGGCCGCGCCGCCTGCGCCGGGCACCCCTGCCTCGACAACTTGCCGGTAGGCGATAAGGCGGCCCGTGTCGTGCGCAACTTCAAGATTGAGTTCGTACGATTGGCGAATCGCGCTGGTGAGCTCGTTGATATTGAACGTGTAGTCGAACTTTTTCAAGGTGGCGACGATTTTCTGATTCATCAGGCGCAGTGATTGGTAGGAGCGCGCGATCTGCGCGCCTGTTTCTTTGAAGGTCGGATAGTTCGACACGATGATTTCCCGCTTGAGTTTGGCCTGCTCGATTTCGGAGCGCAGCGCCTGGAGGCGAACGCTCTGCGAATCATATTTGGCCGCCGTGGCCAGAGTTTGCAGCGCATCGTCGAGCCTGCCCGCCTTAAATTGTTCGTCGGCGATGTCGGTGGCCACCGAGGAAAAACCGGCCCGAGCACGCGGATCGGCGGGGTCGACCTTGAGCGCCAAGCGGTACGCCAGCTCCGCTTCCGAGAGGCTGCCTTGCGCCAGGGCCACCTCGCCTTGATGAACGCGCGTGTCAACGATCCAGCGCTCGATCGATCCGGCGCAGCCCGTCAGAGCGGCGAGCAGCAACGCGGCGCCGAGTACTGCCTTAATGGCCATGATTGACGAGATGCGCCACGAACGCGATGATCTCCGCCGCCGGCTGCAGGATCAGCTGGCAGAGCACCCAGCCAACGATCGCCGTCAGCGACAAGTAGAAGACCATCGCCTTGACGTCGCGGTGCGGCCGCTCTCCCTTGACCGCTTCGTCGACGATGATCGATGAGGTTGGATCGACGAAGAGGGTGAACGCGACCGTCCCGATGCCGTTGATGATGCCGGAGATCCCAATCGCGGTTCGCGCGACGTTTACGTCCAGCACGCTCGCGTAGTACGCCGCCACGACTCCGATCGCGTAGATTCCGGTGACGACCACGTTGAAGATGAGCAAACGGCGCGGAATGCCGCGCAGCGAAAAGCCCAGCAGCTCGCTAAAGCGCGGCCATCGCAAATGACGCAGCAGGTCGCCGATTACCTGCGGATCAAAAAGCCGCATCAACGAGTGAGGCACGGATTTCGTTCGTTCAAACGAACGAACGCCGCGCACGTACATCTCGGTGAACATCGGCAACATCAAGCTGCCGAGCACGGTACCGAGCAGGCCGGCCAGCACGATCGCTCGCAGCTGCAAATCGAACGTGTGCCGGATCTGCCCGATGGCCTGCGCGCTTTGGGAAACGGCGCCCATACCCGTGCCGTGCAGCATGATCGCGCGGATCGCGTTGCCAGCCCGATCTGACAGCGGGCCCAGCATCAAGGTATAGATCAGCGTGGCAAGACGGCTGGCAGTCACGAACAGATTGAACAGCGAGATTGAGGTTGCAATGCGGCCGGTGCGCACGCCCGCCAACCGCGCAGCGTACGCGCCGATCTGAATCGCCTGAACGACCACGTTGATTGCGAGCGCGACGCCGAGTTGCCACGTCCAAAACGGAATCACGCGCGCTGAGGATTCTTAGGCTGCGCTGCGGTTCCAGTCGATCTGGGCTTCGTCGACCGGGCCCAGAACGCAGAGCCCGACTTGGTCTTCCGCCAACAACTCGCGCGCCAGCGTCTGGATGTGCTCCGAAGTCACCGCGTCGATGTGCTGTTCGATTTCCTCGGTCGTCAGGTTGCGGCCTAACGAAAATTCACTGCGCCCCAAGCGAATCATGCGGCTGGAGGTGCTTTCCAGCGAGAGCGTCAGATTGCCCTTGATGTGCTCCTTCGCCAATTGCAGTTCGTCGTCGGCGACGCGCGCCTCGCGCAGCTGCGCAAACTGATCGCGTACTACGCTCACGCATTGTGGAACGTTGTCGGGTGAGGTGCCCGCGTAGACCGCAAACAACCCCGCACCGCGATACGCCGCTTGGAAGGAGTAAACCGTGTATACCAAACCACGCTTCTCGCGAATTTCTTGGAAGAGGCGGCTGGACATTCCGCCGCCTAGGATCGTGTCCAGGACCGAGAGCACGTAGCGGCGGTCATCGCACACCGACAGCCCGCGCGTGCCCAGCACCACATAAGCCTGCTCGCTCTCTTTGTGACGAAAGCGCGTCGCGGGAGTCGTGTGCGGGTTCTCGGGGACCGGCAAAGCGCACGCACCGGTAAACTCCGCGAAGTGTTTTCCAAAGAGCTCGACGATCTGGCCGTGCTCGATGTGTCCGGCCGCCGCGACCACCACCGAGTTGGGCGCATAGCGACGCCGCATGTGGTCGCGCAGGTTCTCGCGCGTCAGGGCGGTCACCGTATCCGCAAAACCAATCGTCGGCGCGCCCAGATTCGAATCGCTCCACATTGTTTGGATGAAAAGGTCGTGAATCAATTCATCCGGCGAGTCGTCGTACATCTTGATCTCTTCCAAGATGACGCGCTGTTCTTTCGCCAACTCGCTAGGGTCAAACGTCGAGTGCAGGAACATGTCACTTAAGACGTCCACCGCCAGCGGCACGTGGTGGTCGATGACCTTTGCATAGTAGCAAGTCGTCTCTTTGTCGGTAAAGGCGTTCAGGTTACCACCTACGCCGTCCATCTCTTCGGCGATCGCGCGCGCGCTGCGGCGCTTCGTGCCCTTGAAGAGCATGTGCTCGACGAGGTGTGAGATTCCCCGTTCCTGCGAGCCCTCTGCGGCTGAGCCGACATCTGCCCAAATGCCGATCGATGCCGAGCGAACGTGCGGCATCGATTCCGTTATAATGCGGACGCCGTTATCCAAAGTCGTCTTACGATACATGAAAGTCCATTCCTGATTAGGCGAACCCGCGAATGCCCCTTTGCACGGCTACGAACGCAAGGCGCCGCGGGCCCACAGCGCGTCCCAATATACGGTGCGTCCGGCATCGATGCGCGTGCGGACGGAGCGGAAGGCCTCCCCGCGCCTGACGGTCACGGCGAACACGGTTCGATCGGTCGGTTGGGCGAGATCACCCGACACGATGGCGCCTTTGCCGACCGTTAGGGGCACGACGCACCACAGATCGACTTCCTCGACGGGAGCCGCCGCGAACGTTTGCGCGACGATCGTGACGACCTCGTGCACGAACAGCAGGCGGCTCAACGGCCGGTGAAATTTTACGCCCGAGAGCACGATGCCCGCCACTTGGTGCGAGGGGATGCCGTCAACGTAGATTCGCAGAATCTGGGCACTCCACGGCTGCGAAAAGAGTTGCCGCCCGATGCGCACCGCGGTATCCTTGCGCGTCCCCATCGCGCGCGCGTACGCATCCACGATGTTGAGCGATCCATTTGCGCCGGCGCGGACTACGCCAGTCGCCACGCAGAGTACAGCCGCGAAAAAGGCGAGCGCTCTAATAGGTCTGCGCAAAGTAGGCTTGCACCGTTGCCGGCTCGCCACACGCGACGCAAGCCGCGCCGGGGTGCTCGAGCTCTCGCAATACGCGGGTCGTCGCGCCGGTACGCTCTTTCACGTTGGCTTCACACGCCGACTGGTTGCAAAAGGGAATATCGACCATCCCGGCGCGCGATGCGCATAACTCGAAGAACTCGTCGCGCCGTACGGGTCGATGCGTATGCGCGCTCAGAAATGACTTGGCTTGCTCGTACATGGCGCGCTGGATGTCATCGAGCTGGCCTCGCAAACGTTCGGCAAGCTCGCCGATCGGCACGCTCACTTTTCCTCCGTTTTCGCCCTTGCGTTTATCGCGACGCACGAGCGTTACGCTGCGCGCCTCGACATCCCGTGGACCGATCTCGAGGCGCACCGGAACGCCGCGCATCTCCCACTCGCTGTACTTCCAACCGGGCGTGTAGTCGCGATCGTCAACCCGCACGCGATAACCCGCGGAGCGCAGGCTCTTACCGAGTTCGTGCGCTTGCGCAACCGGCTGCGTATCGTTTCCTTTCACGATCGGCACGATGACGCTCTCCACCGGCGCAAGTGCCGGCGGCAGGCGCAAGCCGCGATCGTCGCCGTGCACCATGATCACGCCGCCCAGCATCCGCCACGACATGCCCCAGGAGGTCGTGTAGACAAACTTGACCTGTTGATCGACATCGGCGAACGTGATGTCGTAGGCCTTCGAGAAATTTTGGCCGAGATCGTGGGAGGTCCCGGATTGCAGCGCCTTCCCGTCGGGCATCAAGGCTTCGATCGAATAGGTCTCGACCGCTCCGGGAAATCGTTCGGCAGCACTCTTCCTGCCCGTGTAGACCGGCACGGCGGCGACATCTTCGGCGACTTCTCGGTACACCTCGAGCATGCGCAGCGTCTCTTCGCGCGCTTCGAGCTCCGTGGCATGCGCCGTATGGCCTTCCTGCCACAGAAACTCCATCGTGCGCAAGAACGGTCGCGTCGCTTTTTCCCAACGCACGACGTTGGCCCACTGATTGATCAGCACGGGCAGGTCGCGATGCGATTGGATCCATTTTGCGTACATCACGCCGGTGATCACTTCGGAGGTCGGGCGAATCGCCAGCCGTTCCGACAACTTCTCCTGCCCGCCCTGCGTGACCCAGGCAACTTCCGGAGCGAAGCCCTCGACGTGCTGCGCTTCCTTCATCAGCAGATGCTCGGGAATCAGCAGCGGAAAATACGCGTTCTCGTGACCCGTTGCTTTGAAGCGCTGATCGAGCGCCTTTTGTAAATTCTCCCAGATGCCGAAGCCGTACGGACGTAAGACGACGCAGCCGCGAACCGGTGAATACGAGACCAGTTCGGCTTTGAGCGTGACGGCCGTGTACCAAGCGGAGAGGTCCGCCGCTTTGGGCGGAATCTCCGTCACGAGCGGTTCTTCTTGATACTCGCCTTCGGACATGACCGCGGTGGATTAGGCGCGCGGCGCGATGGGCCTGCCGCCCCTTCGACACTTCGGCACTTCGGCAAGCTCAGTGCAGGCTAAGCTCAGTGCAGGCTACGCTCAGGGTGACAGCGGCTTCAAATACGAATTGCGGGATATGCCGAAATTGACTCGTATCTACACCCGCACCGGCGACGACGGCACAACCGGGCTGATTGGCGGCGGCCGCGTCAAGAAAAACGCGCTGCGCATCGAGACGTATGGGACGATCGACGAACTCTCCAGCGCGATCGGGCTGGCGCGCACGGCGCTGCGGCCGCTGCGTACAAGCCAGACGCACGCGCAACGCCTGGATGCCTGGCTGGCTTGGACTCAAGACGCGCTCTTCAATCTGGGTTCGGATCTCGCAACACCGTTGGAAAAGCGGTGGGAAGGCATGCCGCTCACAAGTGCTGCCGACGTGACCGCGCTGGAACGCGCGATCGATGAAGCGCAAAAAGACCTTGCGCCGCTGGACAACTTCATCCATCCGGGCGGAAGCTACGCGGGCGCTTTCCTACACCTGGCGCGCACGATCTGCCGGCGTGCTGAACGCTCGCTCGTGACCCTCGGTGAAAGCGAAGCGATCGCGCCTGAAGTGATGCACTACGTCAACCGGCTCTCCGACGCGCTTTTCGTCTGGTCGCGTTGGATCAATGCCTGTCTTGGCGAACCCGAGTACCTCTGGAATTCGAGCAGCTCGCCGCCCCAATCTTAACGAGCGGTAGGTCGCGCAAAGCGCTGCTTCGAACGCCCGCGTGATGTCGCTGCAGGCGCGCTTGTTCGCCACGACGCGGATCGAAGAGCTCCGCGCGCTCGGTGCGCGCAAGATCCTCAAGCGCGTGCTGACCGGCAAAGATTTGGTCGCGATCGGCTTGGGGTCGATGATCGGCGGCGGCATCTTCACGACGATCGGCCCCGGCATCGCTAAAGCCGGCCCGGCTGTGATCATCGCGTACGTGCTGGCGGGCGCTGCTTCGTTCTTCGCTGCGTTATGCTATGCGGAGCTCGGCTCGATGGTTCCAATCGCCGGCAGCGCATATACCTACGCGTACGCGACGCTCGGCCAATTGATCGCGTGGATCATCGGCTGGGATCTGATCCTCGAATACGGTATCAGCGCGGCGCCCGTCGCGCAGCAATGGTCGGCATTCTTCCAGGATGGCCTGCAAAGACTCTTTGGCGTGAGCATGCCCGCCTGGGGCGCTACCGCGAAATACGTGTACACGGGCGCGTGGTGGCACATGGACTTCGCCCATTCTAGTTACGATGTCTTGGGCGCTCTCTTCGTGCTTTTCCTTTCGGCGGTGCTCGCAATCGGTGTGCGCGAAACGGCGACCTCCAACAATGCGTTCGTCGTCGTCAAGATTGCCGCGCTCCTGGTCTTTATCGGGGCGGGTTTATTCTTGTTCCATCCGCAGAACTTGCAGCCGTTCGCGCCGCTGGGTTGGGTGACCGGAGGCCGCGGTGGACTCGGGATCATTCCCGCGGCGGCGCTCGTCTTCTTTTCATACATCGGTTTCGACGCCGCAACGACCGCAGCGGAGGAATGCAAGAACCCGCAGATCGACATCCCTGTCGGAGTCCTTGGGTCGCTGTTGATCGGCACCATCCTCTACTGTGCGGTCGCGATCGTGCTCCTGGGCGCAGTGCAATGGCAGCACGTGGACCAAAATGCAGCGCTGGCCGTTGCGTTGCGGCCGTTCCACAGCGCGGCGCTCGAATGGATCATCGTGATCGGCGCGCTTGCCGGCACGACGAGCGTGGCGCTGACCTCGCTTTTCGGACAGAGCCGAATCTTTTACGTGATGGCGCGCGATCGGATGCTGCCGGCCTTCGTGGCCAAGATTCACCCGAGGTTCCGTACACCCGCCCGAATGACGATGATCACCGGAACGGTCGTTGCGCTCTTGACCGTCATCGTCCCGCTGGACTGGCTCTTGGAACTGGTCAACATCGGCACGTTCAGCGCGTTTATCATCGTGTGCGCGGGCGTGATCTTCTTGCGTTACAGGCGGCCGGATCTGCCGCGAAAATTCCGCTCGCCGTTCGTGCCGCTGTTTCCCATCTTGGGGATCTTGTTGTCCGCATTCTTGGCGACCCAAGGTCTGGGCAAATACACCTGGTGGCGTTTCTTTGGCTGGCTGATCGTCGGACTGATCATCTATTTCATCTACGGCTTCCGCAAATCGGATCCAAAGACGATCAACATCCTGGAACCGGAACCGGAAGCACTCACGTACGAGGCGTAGTTACAGATTGTCGCCATCTTGGCGAGCTAGGAAGTCCCGGTGTCATGCTGAGCTCAGCCTGCCCTGAGTTTATCGAAGGGTCGAAGCGCAACGACGATGCTGATACTGGAGAGGGTCCCGTGTCACCCTGAGCATGTCGAAGGGTGACCTTTGCTGTAATCATGCTTCGACAGGCTCAGCATGACACTGGGACTAACGCTAAGCGCGGCCTTAAACTAGGGGCTGGCTTCCGTGTCCGGTTGCGCGCCGGCTTCGATGACGCCCGGCGTATCGACATCGATGCGCGCGGTACGGCGGTCATAGCGAGTCTTCACACCGAACGCGAGGGCTATTGAACGCAAGCCGACCATCACGCGGCCGCGTACCCGAAACGGAGCTTGGTGGAGCGTCATGGGCGATCCGTTGAACGTGGCCTTGGTTGACCCAACGCGGAACTCCAGCGTCTGGTTGCCGCGAACGATCTCGATCGAGTTTTCTTTGGGTTCAAAACGTGTATCGGCGCCGAGCGCCTCAGCGACGGCGCGCAGTGGTACGAACACTTCGTGGTTTGCGGCGACCGGCGGCACATCGGTAACGATCCGCTGGCCGTCCACGTGGACCTCCACCGGGCGCGAGAGCGTCAGCCCGGCCGAAATCGCTACCGCAATCACGCCGGTTATGAGTAGGGTTTTCATTCGCTCAGGCATCGCACCGCTTTACGCTCGCGCAACCTCGTGCGCGTAATCGGGATACTGTTCCATAATCACTTTTTCGATCTCCAAGCGCAGCGCGCCGAGCAACCGCTCCTCGGGGAAGGTGCCGACCAGTTCACCCTTGCGATAGATCGCGCCCTTACCCTTGCCGCCCGCGACGCCGACATCGGCCATCTTCGATTCGCCCGGGCCGTTCACCACACAGCCCATCACGGCAACCTTAACAGGAGCTGAGTACTCCTTGGCTATCGCCTCAACGCTGCGGCCCAATTCGAGCACATCGATGTCGGCTCGGCCGCACGATGGACAGGCCGTGATCTCAAATCCTTTTTCGCGCAACCCGAGCGCTTTGAGAATGCCCCAGCACACGGGAACCTCTTCAACCGGATCGGCGGCCAGCGAACAGCGCAGCGTATCGCCGATTCCTTCGAAGAGCAGCAAGCCCAAGCCCATCGCGGACTTGATCGTGCCGTCGCGCACCATGCCGGCTTCCGTGATGCCCAAGTGCAGCGCGTAGGGCGTCTTGCGATCGGCCAGCCGCTTATCCATCAGGCGATAGGCAAAGACCGTCGTCGTCACGTCGTGCGCTTTGAGCGAAATCACGATATCGCTGTGACCGAGGTCCTCCAAGATCTGCACGTGCCGTAGCGCCGATTCGACCATCGCCTCGGCGGTGTGACCCATGCTCTTCTCAAGGTCCGGTGCGAGGGATCCCATGTTCACGCCGATGCGAATCGGCGTGCCCCGCTGTTTTGCAAGTTCGACGACTTCCTTGGTCTTGTTATAATCGCGAATGTTGCCCGGATTCAAACGCAGTTTCGCTACCCCGGCCTCGATCGCAGCCAGCGCCATACGATGATCGAAATGGATATCTGCGACGATCGGTACCGGCGAACGCTTGACGATCTCCGGCAGCCCGGCAGCATCTTTGGCATCTTGCACGGTGCAGCGGACGACTTCGCAGCCTTCCATGGCGAGCGCATAGACCTGCGTCAGCGTCTTATCGTAGTCCGCGGTATCGGTCGTCGTCATCGACTGCACCACAATTGGATGCTCGCCGCCAATCCAGACGCCTTTAGCGTCCGATTCGTCAACCTTGTTCTTGAGGAATACCGGCTTGCTGGGCCGCCGAAGCCGTATCATGGCTAGAAAACCGCCTTGCCTTGCACGATCTTTGCAATGTCGTGGTATGCGACGAATATCATTAGCATCATCAGCATCGCAAAACCTGCGACGTGAACGAGCGCTTCTTTTTCCGGATCGACGGGCTTGCCGCGCAAGGTCTCGGCCAGAATGAAGGCCGCCCGCCCGCCGTCGAGGGCCGGGAACGGTAAGAGGTTCAAAATGCCCAGCGAGAGCGAGATCATGGCCGCCAGATCGATGTAAGGCGCCCAGCCGAAATCCTGAATCGTTGCCGCGGCGCGTCCCATCCCGATCACGCCGGTCAGGCTACCCGCATATTGGCCCGGATGCATCGCGATCAGTGCTAACCGCTGCACGCTCTGCTGCACCATATCTACCATCGCCAAGCCCGCGTAGGCGATTGCGGCCGTAAATCCAACCCGCTCGTAACGCGGAATCGGTTGGAACCCGATGCAGCCTTGATGCGGCGGATTTGGCGGCGGGCAGAGCGCCGGGACGAGCGTCTTCACAAATGACGACCCCGAGCGCTCGAACGTAATTTGTAAGGGCTTGCCCTGCGAGCCGTGAATGACGTTGACGAGTTGATCTCCGCTTGTGACCGGTTGCCCGTTGAGCGCAAGGATCCGATCGCCAACCTGTATGCCGGCTTTGCGCGCCGGCATCCCCTCCATCAACGGCCCGACGATCGGCTGCTGCGCTTTGCTCGCCACGCCGAAAGCGAATGCCGCTAGAAATAAGAGCAAAAACGACAGGATGAAATTTGCAGCCGGCCCTGCCAGCACGATTCCCAAGCGCGCAAGAGCGCTCTTGCTTTGGAAATTTTCCGGGTCCCCATCCACGATGCCCTCAGCGCGGGCTTGGCGCTGTTGCTCCGCCTCGGTTGACTTCCCGTCCTCGCCCTGCATTGCACAGTAGCCGCCGATCGGCAAGAGGTTGAGCGCGTAGGTCGTGCCCGAGCGCGGGCTTTTCCATTTGAGAAGTTTCGGGCCGAAGCCCACGGCGAATTCGTTGACCCGCACACCGTTGCGGCGCGCCATGATGAAGTGTCCGAACTCGTGCAGCACGACGAGCGCCGAGAGCATGATCAAGAACGTTGCGATCTTCTCGGCGTGCATAAAATCCGCCGCAATGAGCCCCAGCATCAAACCTCTACCTGCGTCAAGCGCCGCACGGCCTCGTTTGCCGCCTCACGCGCTTGGGCGTCGGCCAGCCGGACGTTCTCAAGTGATAGTTCAGCCAACTCAACCATGCACAAGACCCTTTCGATAACCGTGGGGATCGCCGTAAAACCGATCTCTCCCTTAACAAACGCGCCGACGGCAATTTCGTTTGCCGCTGAAAGGACGGCGGGAGCTGTTTTTCCCAGCTTGGCGGCTTTATACGCAAGGGCAATGCAGGGGAATCGTTCCGGGTCCGGCCGTTCGAAATCGTAGCGCAGCTGCGGCCATTCGACATGCGCCCCCAGAGCAACCAAGGGGTCAAGGATGGCCTCGGGGTCCCCAACCGTTATCAAACGGTTGGGATACGCGAGGGCGTAGCCGATCGGCAAGCGCATATCGGGAGCCGCGACCTGCATCTTGACGCTGCCGTCGGAAAAAACGATCGCGCCGTGAGCGATGCTCTGCGGGTGAACGACGATCTCGATACGCTCCGGTTCGATTGCAAAGAGCTGGGCTGCCTCGATCACCTCGAGCCCTTTGTTCATCATCGTCGCTGAATCGATCGTGTTCTTCACGCCCATTTGCCATGTCGGATGGCACAACGCTTGCTCGAGCGTGACGAATTCTAACTCCGCCTTCGTTTTGCGCCAAAAGGGGCCGCCCGAGGCCGTGAGCACGATCGCACTTACGGTGGCGGCGTCCTCGCCCTCCAAGCATTGAAAGATCGCGCTATGCTCGCTGTCCACAGGAATAACGCGCGCACCGCCGGCTCGCGCGCAGTTCATCAGCAGCGTGCCGGCCGCCACGATCAATTCCTTGTTGGCAATCGCTAAATCCACGCCGCGCTCAGCAGCCTGGAGCACCGCCTCGAACGCCACGAAACCATCCGTGGCCGCGAGCAAAATGTCCGCCCGGCTCTCGAGCGCAACCTGCAGCAACCCGTCTGCATCGCAAACGACTTTCGGGGCGTATCTCAAGCCGCCGCGCACGTCGGCCGCATGCTCTTCGCAAATCGAGACGACGTCAGGACGAAAGCGGTTCGCCTGCTCGACCAGTGCGTCCGCACGATGCCTGGCCGCAAGGCCGGCAACCGCAAATCGCTGGGGATAGGCGGCAATCACATCCAGCGCTTGCGTGCCGATCGAACCGGTCGATCCCAAGATTGCGACCCTTTTTAGGCCGCCCCGAGCTTGCGAGGAGGTCATTGCACGCTCAGCACGCCGGCGAGGTGCAGCGATCCGAAGAACGCCATGCCACCGAACAAATAGGAGTCGAAGCGGTCCAGCACGCCGCCGTGGCCGCCCATCACGTTACCCGTATCTTTGACGCCTGCGTCCCGCTTGAGCGCGGATTCTACGAGATCGCCGGCTTGCGCCGCCGCACACGTCAGCGCGCCAATGAGGGTGCTCTGCCACCACAACAGATGCAGCGGTGCGTAGAAACTGGCCAAATACGCGATCAGCGTCACGAAGAGCAGCGCGCCGATTGCGCCCTCAACCGTCTTTTGGGGCGAGACCGCCATCAAGGGCGTGCGCCCAACGAGGCCGCCAACGACCATCGCCATGATATCCGTGAGAGCGATCAGCACGATAACGAAAAGCGTGTAGAGCAACCCGAACGTCGGGAGCGCACGAATGATGATGAAGTACGAGAGCAGCTTTCCGATGTAGAGAACCGCCAAGAGCGTGTAAGCCGTCCGGGCAAAGTAACCTTTTTGCTCGCCGTACATGCCGAGCCAAAACGACGCAATAATGATCCCCGCCAGCAAGACGCCTTCCCACTTGTGCAGCAGATCGAATGCGCTGAGTACGACGTACGCTACGACCGCGAAAACCGCCACCGGCAATTCGAGCCCCTGTCCCTTGCGTTCGCACAGATGGGCCATCTCGGAGAGGGCAACCAGGCCGATGACCAGTACGAGCGCGTAAAAGGCATAGGCATAAAAAACCGTGCCGATGCCGACGGCTGCGAGCAAGAAACCGACGCCGATGCGCCGGTTTATGCTCCCCCAAACCGCCGTTGTCGTTTTTGAAACTCGATAAGTGCTCGTCGAAAATGATCCTTCGTGAAATCGGGCCAGTAGACGTCGCACATGTATAACTCGGTATACGCGACCTGGTAAAGCAGAAAGTTCGAGAGGCGGTGCTCTCCCCCCGGCCTGATCAAAATGTCCGGATCCGGCAGCTGCGACGTGTAGAGATACGAGGCAATCGCATCCTCGTTGATCGCTCGCGGATCCAGTCGCCCGCTTGCGGCATCGGTGGCCATCGCGACGATCGCGTCCCGCAGTTCCGTTCGGGCACTGTAGTTCACCGCCAGGTTGAGCAGCAACCCATCGTTGCCCGCCGTTTGGGTCACGAGCCGCTCCAAAGCCGCAACTGACGGCGCAGGCAGGGCTTGGTAACGGCCAATTAAGTTCACCCGCACGTTGTTGCGTTGCAGCTCGGCCAGCTCGCTCCGTGCGAAGAGGATGCACAGGTCGAGCAGCAGCGAGATTTCCTTGGAATCACGGCGCCAGTTCTCGGTCGAGAACCCGTAGACGGTTAAGATCGGGATGCCGAAATCGCGGGCGGCGCGGGTGGCTTCGCGAAGCGCAACGATCCCGCGGCGGTGGCCTTCAATTGCGGGGAGGCGCCGCGCGCGCGCCCACCGCCGGTTCCCGTCCATGATGATGGCGACGTGCCGAGGCAGTTGCGCGAGGTCGAACTCGGGTTCGCGGAGCTGTATTTTAGCGTTCGATACGTTCATACGAATCATACCCGGCAACGACTTCAAGTTCGCCTTCTCCCTTCGCAGGCCGAATGCGCAAAACGCGCAGCCTCCCGCAACCGAGCGCCGGCAGAACCGGATGCAGAACGATCAAAAGGAGCCTGCCGGCGGATTCCAGCGCGCGTCGCGCTTGGGGCTCGGGCATCAGGACAAGCTCCGCGTGGGCCGGCGAGTCCACGCTAGACCTCCATAATTTCTTTTTCTTTGCCGGCGACGAGCCCGTCGATCTCCTTTACGTACTTGTCCGTCAGTTTCTGGAGTTGCTCCTGAAAGCGCTTGCTGTCATCTTCGGTGATCGCGTGCTCTTTAAACTGGGCGCGGATGTCGTCGTGATACTTGTGACGCACGTTGCGCACCGCGATGCGCCCATCTTCGCCCTTCTTGCGGATCACCTTTACGAGGTCTTTACGGCGCTCTTCCGTGAGCGGCGGAATGCCCAGACGGATCGTGCTGCCGTCCACGTTGGGCGTCAAGCCCAGATCGCTTTTTTCGATCGCTTTTCGAATATCACCCACGGTATTGCGGTCAAACGCCGCAATCGTGAGCGTACGGGCGTCGGGTACGCTGACGTTCGCGACCTGCTTGAGGGGAACCGAAGTGCCGTACGTTTCGACGTGCAGCCGGTCCAGCAGCGCCGGGGTCGCGCGGCCTGTCCGCACCGAGGCAAACTCGCCCCGAGTCGCTCCGAACGCCTTTTGCATTTTTGTCTCGGCTTCTTTGAAGATGCTCTCCGTCACCGTGCTCCCTCAACAGTCTGAACTGCGCCCTCTCGCATAACCTGGGCTGAACTGGTCGAAGCGCTCACGGGGCGCCTGATCTTTCCGACAAATGTGCCGATCTGCTCGCCCCACGCGACGCGTCGTATGTTGCCCGTTACGCCCATGTCGAAAACGATGATCGGCAGGTTGTTGTCCATGCACAACGTCAACGCCGTATTGTCCATCACCTCGAGACCGCGCTGAAGGACTTCCAAGTAGTCGAGCTGCTCGAAACGGTCTGCGCTGGGATGCTTTTTCGGGTCGGCCGAGTAGATGCCGTCCACCTTTGTAGCCTTTAAGATCGCCTGAGCGCTCACCTCGACCGCGCGCAACGCTGCGGTCGTGTCAGTAGTGAAGTATGGGTTCCCGGTACCGGCGGCAAAGATCACGATGCGACCTTTTTCCAGATGACGGATTGCACGGCGCCGGATATATGGTTCCGCGATCTGGTGCATGGCGATCGCCGTTTGTACGCGCGAGGGGGCGCCCAAGCGTTCGAGCGCATCCTGCAGCGCCAGCGCGTTAATGACCGTAGCCAACATTCCCATGTAGTCGGCGGTCGCACGATCCATGCCGTGCGCTTCGTGCAGCTTGCCGCGCCAGATGTTGCCGCCGCCGACGACGACAGCCACCGAAACGCCGTCGTGCGCCACTTCTGCGATCTGCCGTGCCATGCTCTGGGTCGTCTCGACGTCAACGCCCGTTTCCGTTCCGGAAAATGCCTCACCCGAAATTTTTAGGAGTACCCGCGAGTACTTCGGCGCGGCGGTGTTTATTGCGAATCCCCCAGCGCGTATCTGGCAAACCGGCGGACGACAATTCGCTCTCCGAGGACGCCCACCGCGCTGCCGATCAATTCGCCGACCGTCATCGAATCGTCTTTGACGAACGGCTGATCGATCAAGCAATGCTCTTCATACCACCGCTTGAGCTTGCCTTCGACGATCTTCTGGGCGATCTCGGGCGCCTTATCCGCCGGAACGCCGCCCGCGAATTCTTCTCTTTTGGCTGCCACGACATCGGCTGGAACGCCCTCGCGATCGACGTAGAGTGGGGACATCGCCGCAATGTGCATCGCGATGTCGCGGGCTAGGCCGCCAAACTTCGGGTTGCGCGCCACGAAGTCGGTTTCGCTGTTGACCTCGACCAGCACGCCGATCTTTCCGCCGGCGTGAATATATGAGATCACCAGGCCCTCGTTGGCCGTGCGTTCGGCCTTCTTAGCCGCGTGCGCCTGGCCGCGTTCCAGCAGGAGCCTCTCGGCCCGCTGCGGATCGCCGTTAGCCTCGATCAGCGCGCTGCGGCAATCCATCATCGGAGCCTGCAACTTCTCGCGCAGCGCTTTGATTTCGTCTGCTTTCGGTTGGTATGTTGTCATCATCTAGATAGCGGCAGCTTCCTCGGGCGCGACCGGCGGTTCCGAGTAGGCACTGTAGTCGATTGCCTCGCCCTCGGTTTCGACGTCAAGAGAGCTCTCCGTTTCGGTCTTTCCTTCAATGATCGCATCGGCGATCTTACCGACCATGAGCTTGACCGCGCGAATCGCGTCGTCGTTACCCGGGATCAGGTAGTCGATCTCATCCGGGTCGCAGTTCGTATCCACGACCGCGATAATTGGAATCTTCAATTTACGCGCTTCCAGAACGGCAATGCGCTCCTTCTTCGGGTCGACGATGAAGACCGCATCGGGCAAGCGATGCATGTCTTTGATGCCGCCCAAAAAGCGCTCAAGCCGACTCAGCTCATCTTGCAGCCTGCTAACCTCTTTTTTTGGCAACAGCTCAAAGGTGCCTTGCTGCTTCATCGTTTCGAGTTCGCGCAGGCGCGCGATGCGTTTTTGAATCGTTGCGAAATTGGTGAGCGTGCCGCCCAGCCACCGCTGATTAACGTAAAACGTCCCGGCGCGCTCGGCTTCCTCTTTAACGACGTCTTGAGCTTGCTTTTTCGTGCCGACGAAGAGCACGACTTTGTTCTCGCGAGCCATCTGGCGCAGCACGTCGTACACCTGCCTCAGGCGAGCGACCGTTTGCGAAAGGTCGATAATGTAGATACCGTTGCGCTCTTGGAAGATGTATGGCTTCATCTTCGGGTTCCAACGGCGCGTCTGGTGGCCAAAGTGGACGCCCGCTTCAAGCAGGGCCTTCATTGAAATGACGGACACGTCTGTACGATACTCCTCGCTGGTCCCAGGCGGTCTGCCCTCGTGGCACCGCCCCGGCGGGACCATAGCCGCCCCTCCTCCCTGAAGGGCGAAATCCAAACTGGGGCAGAGTATATCACGCGCCCGAAAGGATCGTCTAGGCAAGGGGCGACCGCGGAGCAGTCGGAAGCTGGCGCGGTGGAGCCCTTCACCTACTTAGCCGCCCTCGTTTCCGTCGTTATTGGGCTAGCGATGGCAAACGTGCTGGCCGGGATCGCCCGGACGATCCATGGCGGGGGCCGCGTCCGCCCTTACTGGCCGTCCCTCGTGTGGGCCGTGATCGTATTTCTGGCCTGCGTTCAGCACTGGTGGGCAGATTTTTCCCTGGCGCACCACCAAGAATGGACCCTTGCCAGCTTCGCTGCGGTGCTCTCGATCCCGGTCGCGCTCTACCTTCTCTCTTCGTTTGTTTTACCGCAAGCCGAGCACGCCGGAGCTACCGATTTACGGGCTTGGTACTTCAGCCACCGTGTCCCGTTTTTTGTCGTCTTGATGTTCGTTCCACTCTTGAGCTTTCTCAAAGAGTTCGCGGTCGACGGGCACGTCGCGGGTGGTCCCAATTTTTGGGCCCAGGCAGCGATCGTTGGGCTGCAAATCCCACCCCTGGCGACGACAAACGAGAGCGTGCATAAGACGCTGGCGTTGATCGCCCCGGTGTATGCTCTGGCCTACTTCATGTTGCTCTTCAGAAATTTGCCCCACGCCTAGCGCCGATGCCGGCTGCAGGACCCCTGTGTTGCAGGCCGCTAACCTTGAGGCTGCATGCGCTGTTTGGTGACGGGCGGTTTGGGATTTATCGGATCGCATTTCATCCGCCTCGTCCTGCGGGAGTTGCCCGGCGCGAGCGTCGTCAATCTGGATGCCATGACGTATGCCGGGAATCCGGCGAACCTGAGCGATATCGCCGACGATGCACGCTACCGGTTCGTCCGCGGAGATATCGCAGATGCTGCGGCGGTGCGCGAAGCGCTTGGCGAGGGTGTCGATGCGATCGTGAACTTTGCTGCGGAAACCCACGTTGACCGCTCGATCCTCGAGCCCGAGGTTTTCCTAAAGACCGACGTCCTAGGAACCCACGTTCTGCTGGAAGCCGTGCGGCAGCACAAGATTCCGCGTTTTTTGCAAGTTTCAACCGACGAGGTCTACGGCGATGTAGCCGAAGGTGCATCCGGCGAAGACTCCGCCTTGCGACCCCGCAGTCCATACAGCGCCAGCAAAGCCGCCGCCGATCTCCAAGTGCTTGCGTATTGGACGACCTACGAGGCTCCCGTGCTTATCACGCGCGGCTCGAACACGTACGGTCCCTACCAATACCCGGAAAAACTGATTCCCCTCTTCGTCACGAACCTGTTTGACGATCAGCCGGTACCGCTCTACGGCGACGGCCAACAGATTCGGGATTGGCTGCACGTCGAGGACCACGCGCGCGGCGTCCTACACGTGCTCGAGCGCGGAGAGCCGGGCAATGTCTACAATATTGGCGGCGGAAACCTGCAAACGAACTTCGCCGTTACCGAACGACTTGTCGCGCACTGCAAGCGCTCGATGGCAAGCCACGTCGTCCATGTGGCGGATCGCGCTGGGCACGATCGGCGTTATGCGCTCGATTGTGCGAAAGCTCGCGCCTTAGCGTGGGAACCACAGATCGATTTCGAAGCCGGCCTACGGTCCACGGTGCAGTGGTATCGCGACAACGAAAGCTGGTGGCGTCCTTTGAAGTCCGGTGAGTTTGCAAAATACTACGAGCGCCAATATTCTCACAGATGATGCCGTTACGAGCCCCCACGGGGCGCTTCGACAAGCTCAGCGTGACAATAATCGAGGGCGCTTCAACACGGAACGTCGTGTTTGGCGCGCCCAAGGGGGATGTCGAGATCCCTGAAATCATGAGCGCTCCTAAGTTCGGGGGCCCCAGCTCGGCTGGGGGGCGCCCTTCGACGTTGCTCAGGACAGGGTGCGCTCGCAGCGGAGCGCCTTCAAATTAAGGGCGTCATTCTCGCGGGCGGTCTCGGGTCGCGCCTTCGTCCGCTAACCAAAGTGACCAATAAGCATTTGCTGCCGGTATACGACAAACCGATGATCTACTATCCGCTGGAAACGCTTCGCAAGGCGGGTCTCGACGACATCATGATCGTCACCGGCGGCAGCTCGGCGGGCGAGTTTCTGCGCCTGCTCGGCAACGGCAAAGACTTCGGACTCAACGACATCTACTACACCTACCAAGAGGGCGAGGGAGGAATCGCGGACGCGCTCAGGCTTTGCGAGCACTTTGCCGAAGGGGATCGGCTCGTCGTCATCTTGGGTGACAACATTCTCGAAGAGGACATCGCCCCGTACGTGCGCCGATTCTGTGACCAAAAAAGCGGCGCGCGCTTGCTCTTAAAGGAAGTTTCGGACCCCGAACGATTCGGCGTACCGGAGCTGCGAGGCGATCGAATCGTCAACATCGAGGAAAAGCCCGCGCACCCCAAGAGCAGCTATGCCGTTACGGGCATCTACATGTACGATGACCGCGTCTTCGATTTTGCGCGTGACTTAAAACCTTCGGCCCGGGGTGAGCTCGAGATCACCGACGTAAACAACGAATACATCCGTCAAGGCGATCTGCACTACGATATCCTATCCGGCTGGTGGACGGATGCGGGCCAATTCGAGAGCTTGCATTTGGCCTCAAACCTCGTCGCGCAGCAGCGCCGCCGGCAGGCCGGCGGGACCTAAACTGCTTCCCCAGCGTTAGGGCCGCCCTCGGATGCTTCCGGGCGCCGGATCGCCACGCCGCGCGGCGCGTCGATTCCCAGTTTGACCCGGTCGCCCGCAACCTCGAGAACGACGATCCGAACGTGGTCGCCAACGAGTAGTTCCTGGTCGACCTTGCGCGTCAGCACGAGCATCTTGCGTCCTCCCGCCGGCTTGCGTTCCCGGCTGAAACCTCTAACACATTGAGCCGGTATCTCTAGGTGATCGGCGAGCAAAACGTCGATCACTTTGGGGAGCTTTTTGTGGACTGTTACTTTCACAGCAACGTACCCTCGGTCACGCGCTGCAGCGATTGCAGTAAGCCGATCTGCGCCACGTGCCATGCCGGCGACGGCATGTGCCCAAGCTGCCGATTAGCTGCCAAAATCGACAGCGCCGGCGCAGATCACCAGCCCTTGCACGGCACCGTTCCTAAGCGGCAGCGCCCAGCGGCAGTCGCCACGTTGTCCGATTCCGTCGAGTCGCGCGCCCTCGTGGCGCTCGGCTACCCACTCCCGCCGTTGGCCCTCCTCGCGCTCTTCGATCGAAAGCAGTCAACGTATCTGCGCAGGCAGGTCTATCAGTCACTCGCTTTCTCGGGTGGGACCGCGGCCTTTGGACTCGCACTTTCCTGGATGCTCGCCGTACCTTTTCTGAACATCAGCGCGATGTTGATCCTGGCATTGCTCTTCCCGGTCTGGCTGGTAGCGAGCGTGGTCTACGGAATCAAGACGTACAGCGGCGATGACGTGCGCATCCCAATCGTCAGCGATTGGCTGGACGAGCGGTTGCCGGCGAGTTAGCGCCGACGAAAAGATTGTAGCGCGCTAGGTACTCACGCGCCGCCCTTCCATGATCCAGAATCGGGGCCGGGTATGCTTTTGAGCCAAACAGAGGCAGTGTAAGCTGCGGAGCGCGCCCACCTGCTCGACGCGACGAACCGTGCGCTAGCTCGGCAATCCACGCTCGGGCGTAAGCGCCCGTTGGGTCGAAGCGCCGAGCGCCCTTAAGCGGATTGTAGATGCGCGGATACGCCGCCAGATCCGCGCCCACGCCCGCCACCCACTGCCAATTCCCCGCTGCGAGCGCCGGATCGTCTTCGATCAGGTGGCGTTCCCATTCGCCCAGCCCGACGCGCCAATCAATGCCTAAATCAAAGCACAAAAAAGACGCTGCGATCGAGCGCACATACGGGTGCATCCAGCCGGTCGCGTGAAGTTGCCGTATCCCTGCGTCGATCAGCGGGAAACCCGTTTTGCCGTGCTGCCAGGCTTCCAAATGTTCGTGCGTGCGCGCGAGAGGAAATTTGCGCATCTTAGGTTGCAGGGCTTCGGTTTGCGTTTGAGGATTGCACCACGAGAGCTGCAAAAAGAAATCGCGCTGCGCGAGCGATCGCAGGAAGCGCCGCAGCGATGCACGTTCCTCGGCGAGCAAAAACGGGTCCTCGGCGCGGCGCTTCGTTTCCCGAACGACCGTGCGCGCAGCGATCGTGCCGAACGACAGATGCGCGCAAAGGTGCGAGGTCCGATCGTCGGACGGCACACTGACCGCTACGCTGTACTGCAAGGCATCTTGCTTGAGAAAACGAGTCAGGGACTGCGCGGCCCCATTGGGTGTGGCGTCATCCGGCGGGGCAGCCGCGTCGAAGTCCTGCGCAGCGGGCAAGGCTTCCCCGGCTGGAGTCTTGCTTGCAAAGCGGCACAAAAGCGGCGCTTCGTGCGAAGTAACCTCCAGCGACCGCCACGTTTCGATGTAGGGAGCCAGCGCCCGATATCCCTGCCCGCGTGACGCTTTGGCCTGGGACGTTTCGTCAGGCGGGATCACGGGTCCATCGTGCACGATCTCGACGCGCAAACCCCGTTCCTCCAACAGTAAGCGCAATTGCGATTCCTCCCGCATGGCCGCCGCGTCGTAAGAAGCGCTCCACACAACGGCTTGCGCCTGCGTTTGGGCCGCCAGTGCAGGAATCGTTTGCGCGAGCGAGCCATGCTTAACGACCAAACGCGAGCCCCGCTCGCGAAGCGCATCGTCCAGCGCGTGGACCGCTCGCAAAAAGAATGCGGCCCGGCGGGGTGAAGCCGTCACGCGCCTACGCAGCAGCGGATCGATCACGAGAACCGGCACGATCTCGCCGTGGCGGGCCGCTTCAGCTAAGCCGGCATGGTCTTCGAGACGTAAATCGCGCGCAAAGCGGTAGAGGACGAAGGGCAAGGCGTTTGCGTTAGGCCTAGAGCGACTGCACGTACGCCGCAACGTCGCTGACGTCTTTTTGCGTAAGCGCTGCCGGATAGAGTTTCGGCATCGGCGGCTGCGGATTCTTGATCCAAGAAATCGTTTCCGCCAGGTTCTTGCGCGACCGCTCGTCCCGCAGGGAGGGCCCGATCCCGCCACCCGCACCGGCCACTCCGTGGCAACTCTGACAATTGCTCGCAAAGATCGCCCGGCCGTGGTTCGGGTCAGGCGCACCTGGAACGTGAACCAGCGTTGGCTGATGCGGCGCTCGTTCGGGAGCGGATCGTTTCGAACAAGCCGTACACAGCGTCACGGCGGCCGCCAGCGTGACGAAAACCCGCCAAAGAATCGGTGCCACGCGAGAATGTTACGCGGGAGTCTGGTCGATTACTCTTGCGACGCCGCCCGGAAGGTGAACGCATCGCGATAGACGCCCGGCACAGGCTTGCCGTTAACCATTTTTGGACGGTAGTGCACCTTCATGGCGGCCTTGCAGACCGCATCGTCGAGCACGGGCCAGCCGGAGGCTTTCGTGATGACGCACTTCGTCGGCGTGCCGTTTTCGTCGATCATCACTTCGAAGGCCGAGGTTCCCTCCGCGCCTTCGAAAATCGCTATTTGAGCGGGTTGCGGATTGATCGCGGTTTCACCGCCCTCGGGCTCGGCGTCGCGAATCGTGTAGCTGGGCGCAACGGTGATCGCTTCCGACCGCGGCGCCAGCGCCGTAGCCGTTTGCGCACCGTCGTACGCTACTCGGCCGACCGCCCCGCGCCGCCAAACCGGAATTGCGGCTTGGATCGAATCCCCCGAAGATGTCGTCTTAGATGCGGCGGCGGCTGCCGCCGGCGTTTGCACGAGCGCGACCTCATTGACATGGCGCTGCACCTTTTGGCTCTTAACGATCGGCGCCGATGCGGCATGTGACGCGTTCGCCGCCACGGCGCGAGGCAGCTGCACGATATTGTGCACGACAACCATGCGCGGCGTCGGCGACGGCGACTTCGCATCGCGCACCGAGCGTCGCTCCAAGACGATCTTGTTTCCTTCGTAATTGAGCACCAGCGGGTCCGCCAGCCCGATCTGGGCGAGGCCTGACCCGACGACGAAGTGCCCGATCAACGAAACGAGCAAGCACGCGCCCAAAAATCCCAAACCGTAGCGCGCGATCCGTTTGGTTCGATTGCTGACTCGGGCGAGAACGGGTGCACGCACGTCGGGCTCCCATCGTTCGCTGCGCCGAGCTTCGGTGACGACGTCCTGGAGCCGGCGCAACTCATGCTCGCCGCCATAGGCAATTAAACATGCCGGGCAGGTCGCAATATGCTGCCGGTATTCTAGGCGTTCTTTGTCAGTGGCTTCGCCGAGGATGATCGCTCCGGCGAGAACCTCTGAGCGGTCGTGCCGGGCTACTTTCACGCACTCCGCCCCGAGCCCACCGAGGATCGCTCCGTCATCACTGCGCGCAACGTCCGCATCGCACGGCAGACGCGTTGCCGAACCGCATCCGCGCTCGTGCCCAAGATCGAAGCCGCTTCTTGCGATGAGTACCCGGCGTAGCTCGTCAACATGATGGCCGCCGCCTGTTCATGCGGCAGCCGGCGCATGGCGGTCTGCAGGTCGAGCGAGGCTGCGCTGCGCTCGTCGACGCGCAACCCACGAACTTCCCAATCGCGGTCGAGCGGCATGAAGCGGACGATTTTCTTTCTCCTTAAGAACGAAATTGCGTTGTTCGTGGCCGTCTTGTACAGCCAGCCCGGGGTCAGTGGCCGATCCGGTTCTCCTTGGAGCGTTCGGTAGGCCGCAAAAAACACGTCCTGCGCAATGTCGAGCGCAACGTCGGGATCGCCGACCATCCGCCGGACATACCGAGCCAGCTTTGTCTGATGCTCGCGAACGAGCGCTTCGATGCGAGCGTGCGCAACCGGCGCATCGACGGCGGTGAGGTAGACCTGTTCCATGGTTGGGCCCCCTAGGTCAGCTAACGCTGGGATTCTCGGGGCTGTGACCTTAACCCCCGATTTCGGAGAGGGCCCGCATGCGGCTGGCCGGCTCCCCAAGACGCAAATGGTGGCGCTCGGGCTTGATCGCCATCGCGGAGCCCAGCAGCTGCGCGAGCTCTTCGCGCGAAGCTCCCGCCCGCAGCGGGCCGCGAAAATCAACGTGCTGCTCCCCGAAAAGGCAGAGCCGCAGACGCCCGTCGGCCGTCAACCGGACGCGATTGCATCGTTCGCAGTAATCGTGCGAGAGTGGGCTGATGACCCCGACGGCCCCGCGCGCGTTAGGAAAGGCGAAGTAGCGGGCAGGGCCGCTGCCCCCCGGACCACCGACCGCGCGTAGAGGGCCGACGCAAGCGGCCCGCTCGAGGATCTCGTCCGTCGGGATGTACGCCTCCCGCTGCAAACCCGCGTTCTCCTGAACCGGCATCACCTCGATGAAGCGCACAAAGAGCGGCAAGTCGATTGTCAGGCGCGCGAAGTCCGCAATCTCGTCATCGTTCTGCCCGCGCATCACGACGCAGTTGATCTTGACCGGACCCAGACCAGCCGCTAGGGCCAAGCGAATCCCCGCCCACACGCGATCCAGGCCCGCACGCCGCGCGATCGTCGCAAACCGGTCCTCGCGCAGCGTATCGAGCGAAACGTTGATGCGCCGCAATCCGGCTCGCATGAGATCGTCCAGCTGGTCGGCCAGCAAGATGCCGTTAGTCGAGAGCGCAATGTCTTCAATGCCCGGGACCGATCCGATCTCGGCAACCAAACGCCACAAGTCGCGCCGAATGAGCGGCTCGCCGCCCGTCAACCGGATGGCGCGCACGCCAACGCCGGCAGCGGCCCGAACGATCGCAGCGATCTCTTCGTACGAGAGAATGTCTTCCTTCGGCAACCACGGCAGACCGGCCGGCGGCATGCAATACACGCAGCGCAAGTTGCACTTGTCGGTAACGGAAATACGCAGGTACGTGATTGGGCGGTTAAATTCGTCTGTCAGCTGCGGCCGCAACAGATCGATCGTTTCGAGCGCCACGCTTTAATTTTTCAAGCTTCGTCACCCGGGGCCTCTCGCGGGGCAGTCTAAGCGCACCCGCGCGGCACGCTACTGCTGAAAGATGCTGTCCGGCGCTTCGGCAAGCTCAGCGTGACACGCGAAACTACTGCTGAAAGATGCTGTCCGGCGCTTCGGCAAGCTCAGCGTGACACGCGAAACTACTGTTGAAAGATGCTGTCCGGTATGGGCGGATTGAGCTTATAGTTCGAAAACGAGGAGGTCAGATCGGCCGTGTAATTTGGCACCTCTACGTGCCCCAGTTGCGTCTTGGGCACAAAGTTGCCGTCAACGACGGTGAACGACTGAGTCAGGCGTGCGTAGCCCCCATCATTATAATTCCAAAGCATCTCGACGATGGTCGCCGTTTTGTCGTCGACTTTTGCGGTGATGTGATCGATACGGCCGTGAATACGCGGCACCAATTTGAACGTCGTTTGATTCCCGTCGTCGCTCTGATCGGTCACGAAGTACACCTTTTCCCAGCGCGAGGCGCTCTCAACGTGCGGATAGACCTTGTCAAACTGTTTGGCAATAACCGGCACCGTGCGAAAAGCGATTTTATCCTTGCTGGGCTCTTTATGGTAGTACGTTCCGTCGAGGCTCGGGCTCAGATACGGAAAGGTATGGAGAGCGATGTCGACGTGAACGCTCGCTTCCAACGTCCGCAGGTTCGGATTCAGGGCAGTCATGCGAGAAAGCATGTCGGCGCTTCCCCGACCAGGCAGCGGCAGCACCGCGATCGTCAAAAGCACGCAGACGGCGCCCAGGGCTCGTATCTGTTTCATATCACTTGCTGTAACGCGCGGCTTGCTCCGAAGGGTTCCAGCGCGCTCACGATCTCCTCTCTGACCTCACGATCACTTTCTCGTTCCAGCCGGTTTTGCAAGAAGCTGAGTGCACCGGGCGATGCGATGCGACCCAGCGCCCAGGCCACATGCACGCGAACCATCGCGTGCGGATCGTCTTCGAGCGCCTGCGCAAGCGCCGGTACCGTCGCGCGATCGAGCGCATTGCCGAGGGCGACGGCGGCGTTGCGGCGCAAGACGGCCGCACCTCGCCAGCCCATCGCAGTACGCGCAAAAAGACGTCGGAACTCTCCGCTGCGCAGCCTCAGCAAACGTACCAGTGATGGTGCGCCAACGTCCTGAGAAATTGCTGAATTTTCGGGTCCAGCGCGAAACCCGGCTTTTTGCGTCGGCGGACACACCAGCTGACAGAGATCGCAGCCCCACACCCAGGTCCCGATCAGCGGACGGAGCGCCCGCGGGATGGAGCCGGTGCGCTGGGTCAGATCCGAGATGCAGCGCGTGGCGTCGATCGTGTAGTCGCCGCGCAGCGCACCCGTCGGACAGACGTCGACGCAGCGAGAGCAGCTCCCGCACGTTTTGCGCAGCGGCGGGTCCGGTGCCAGCTTGGCCGTCGTCACGATCTCGCCGAGAAAGACGAACGAGCCGAAATCAGGATGAATCGCGTTCGTGTGCTTGCCAACCCACGCTAAGCCAGCGCGCGCGGCGAATGCGCGCTCCGCCAGCGGCGCGGTATCGCAAACGATCGCCGTGGATCCGGCGCCCGCGACCGCCTCGATGATGGCGGCCAGCTCGCGCAAGAGCGTTTTCATGCGCCGGTGATAATCTGTCGACCATGCGTAGTTGGAAACACGACCCGTCAGGGGAGCGTGCGCAACCTCGGGCGTCGCGAACGGCACCGCCACGCAAACAACGCTCCGTGCGCCGGCCAAGATCGCCTGCGGCGTTGCGGCTGCGTGGGCGTACCGAGGACCATAGCCCCACGTTGCCAAGTCGCCTCGCGCGAACGATTCCACAAGTCGCTCTTGCGTGCCCACCTCGGGGCCCGCATGCGTGAATCGCATCGAGACCGCGCCGCGCCGGCGGGCGTACGCCCGGAGTTCAGAGCGTAGCGAGTCGTCCGACATCGCTGACCGGAAATGCTTCATCGATCGCCCGCACGTCGTCGGCGGGTAGCTCCCAACCTGCAGCGGCCGCATTCTCCTCGACGTGCTCACGACGAGATGCTTTGGGAATCGTAAAAACGTTCTGATCGCGAGTCAGAAAATTCAGGATCACCTGCCGCACGCTCTTGTCATTTTTTTTCGCAATCCGCTCCAAGACGCCGGGGCTCGCCCCTGCGCCGGGAAAGCGGCCCCGGCCGAAGGGCGTGTATGCGACCACCGCAACGTCGCGCTCTTTGCAAAACGGCAATAACCGAGTTTCGATGCCGCGCTCGCGCAGGTGGTAGAGCACTTGGTTGCAAACCAGCGGCTCGCGATCCAGGGCGTTGCGCGCCGCTTTGAGCTCCTCGACGTCGAAGTTGCTCACGCCGATGTAGCGCACTTTCCCCTCGGAGATCAACTGCTCCATCGCTCCCATCGTCTCTTCGATCGGAAACGATCCGGGCCAGTGAAGCAAGTAGAGATCGAGATAATTGGTGCGAAGCCGCCGCAACGAGCGTTCGCAGGCCGCGATCGTCTGCTTAAAGGAAGCATTCGCCGGCAAGACTTTGCTCGCCAAGAAGACCTGTTCTCGTCTAAGTCCATCGAGGGCCTCAGCGATGAGCTCCTCGACACGCCCGCTGCCGTACATCTCGGCCGTGTCGATATGCACCATGCCGAGCTCCACGCCGCGACGCAGCGCCGCCTTCGCCTCATTGCGGCGTGCTCCGTGCTCAGGGAATTCCCACGTCCCCTGACCGATGCGCGGCAGCGCTATCCGAGCGGCGCCAAAGTTGCGATAGTCCACTATAGGGCGGCGTCCTTGGCCGAAAGAATCGGCGCCCGTCCGTCCAGGGGCCACACGATTCCGATTTCCGGATCCCGCCAACTGACGCCGCGCTCGGAGCGTGGATCGTAAAGCGCCGTCTGTTTGTAGGCCACGATCGCCTCGTCACTCAAGGTCAAGAATCCGTGCGCAAAGCCCGCTGGAATGTAGAGCTGCCGGTGGTTTTGCGCGCTCAATTCAACGCCCGCCCACCGTTTGTAGGTCCGCGATTGCGGCCGCATGTCCACCACGACGTCATAGACGGATCCATGGATTGCCTGGACGAGCTTGGCCATCCGCGGATCGTAGTGCATCCCACGCAAAACGCCTTTGAGCGAATAGGAAATATTGTCTTGCACAAAATGGTCGTCGATATCGAGCGCCCGATATTTCTGCGCCGAGAACGTCTCTTTGAAATAGCCTCGCTCGTCGGCAAAGACATCGGGTTCGATGATTTTGACTTCGGGGAATTTGGTAGCAAGGGCTTTGAGCATCAGAAGATCGCCAGTTTGGCATCCTGGACCGCGTAGGCAAGCAGTCCACCGCGCAGATGCAAGAGCCTGCGGAAGCCGGCATCGTGCAAGCGCTGCATCGCCCAGCGCGATCGCTGCCCCAGGCGGCAGGCTACAATGTACGTCCCGGCCGAATCGAGCTCGTGCATCCGCGCCTCCAACTGCGAAGCGGGAATATGCACCGAGCCCGGCAGGATGCCGAGAACCGCTTCGTGCGGCTCTCGAACGTCCAACAGGGTTGCCGCGCTCATTGCGTCCGCAAGCGCGGACGGCGCAATCTCACTCGCATCGGAAAAGGCCGGCTCGTCTTCTTCTTTTGCTTCCTGCACGTCAAGGATTGACGGCGCGATGCCGCACAGCGCGCACGCCGGATCGCGTTCGAACCGAACGTCGCGGGTCGATCCACCCAGCGCCTCGATCAGCAGCAGACGCCCGGCCAGCGGTGTTCCCATGCGCAGGATAACCTTGAGAGCTTCGCTGGCTTGGAACGCACCGACGATGCCCGCCAAGGCGCCGAGCACGCCTCCCTCGGCGCAGGTCGGCACGCTTTCACGCGGAGGTGGGCTGGGAAAAAGACACCGATAGCACGGACCGCCGGCAAGATTGAAAACGCTGACTTGGCCGTCAAATCGAAAGAGCGACCCGTAGACGTCGGGTTTTCCCTCCAGCACGCAGGCATCGTTGATCTGGTAGCGCGAGGAGAACCGATCGGTGCAGTCAACGACGACATCGTATGGGCGCACGAGCGTGCGCGCGTTGCCCGCATCGAACCGGATCCCAAACGGATCAAGCTCGACTTGCGGGTTGAGCGCGCTCAGCCGCTCCGCCGCAACGATGACCTTCGAGCGTCCGATATCTGGAGTTGCAAAAAGTGTCTGACGCTGAAGATTCGTTTCATCGACCGTGTCGTCATCGACGATGCCGATGCGTCCAACGCCCGCCGCCGCGAGGTAGGCGAGCACCGGCGAGCCTAGGCCGCCGGCTCCGACGCACAGCACGCGCGCCGCGGACAAGCGGCGTTGGCCCTCAAGCCCAACTTCAGGGATCAGCAAGTGCCGGCTGTAGCGGCGCAACATCATCGGGGATGCAACGCGTTCAACCATTCCAACACGACGGCGCGCGCAGCTTCCGCCGCAGTCGTATGGTCGCTTGCGACCGTGGACAGCGTCTTGGGTTCTGGGGCACGCTCGAACAGCTCGCGAACACTTGCTTGGCTAACCATCATATCGCGTTCGGCCGCAACGTAGAGTACCGGCCGCCCGGCGAGCTTGTCGAGCTCGGCATCCAACGCCACATCCAGGTTCTCGGTCAGCTCCGCTAGAGTGAGCCCGTCGACGTAGGAGTCTCTAAAATCCGTGGCCCCCATGGCTTTGAGCGAGCTCAGCGCGGATGGACGGCCATAGCCCGTAGCAATCGCGATCGCGCCCGCAACCTCCGGTTCCAGCGCGGCCGTGCGCAAGGCGCTCATCGCGCCCATACTATGCCCCATCGTGTAGATGGCATTACCAGTGTCCTGACGCGCGCGCTTGAAAACGGCCTGCATGCTGCCGATCACGTCGGCATCGGATCGCAGGCGCCCTCCGCTCGCCCCCAGCTTATGGCCTGGGAAATCGAGGCTGTAGATTCCGAAACCGTGACCGGCCAAGAACCCGCACAGAAAATCGAGATTGTGCTTTGAGCTGGAATAACCGTGACCGGCCACGATCGTCACTCCGCGAGGCCGGCGCGGTTCGTAGGTGAGCACCGCCAAATCTGCGGCCTCGGCGGGCACGCGGATCAGCGCAACGTTCAGAAACGCACCCCGCTTGGAACTGCCCCATCCAACCAGGACGTGGAACCGTCCGCATACCGTTCTTGTTTCCAAATCGCTGCCCGGCGTTTGAGCTGCTCAATTGCATAAGCACAGGCCTCGAAACCCGGCGCGCGATGTGGCGTAGCGATGGCGACGACGACGCTGACCTCAGCGATGTGCAGCGTTCCAATGCGATGCACGATCGCAACCGCGCAAGGCATCCAGCGGGCGCGCACTTCGTCCGCGATTGCTTCCATCTCGGCGAGTGCGATCTCGCGATAGGTTTCGTAGTAGAGCTCGCGCACAGGCTGTCCGCGTGCCCCGGTGCCGCGCACGACGCCTTGGAAGACGACGAGAGATCCGAAGCCGTCCGTGCGAACCGCTCGGCAAGCAGCTTGCACGTCGATCGCTTCGTCGCAAATGGCAATCATCAACCGCCGCTGCTTGGAGGTAGGAGCGCGAGCTCATCGCCCTCCTGCAGGCGCATGTCGGCTTCCACTACCTGCCCATTTCGTACAAATCGCACCGAACTCCGCAACGTGGCAAGCAATGGAAAACGCTCGATCAAGCTCCGCCAAACAGCTTCGATCGATGCCCCATCGCTCACCGCTAGGCTCTCCTCGCCCGTTCCTAGGATCTCTCTCACGCGCGCGAATGCGCACAAGCGCACCCTCATGCGGGCTTCTTTTCCCGATGCACGGTTCGCGTCAGCGCAAACCGTTCGATTGCGGCGGCAACGCCGTCCTCGTCATTCGTCGCGGTGACGTAGCGCACCGATTCTCGGACGTCCGGCGGCGCGTTGCCCATCGCAACGCCGACCCCGGCCCAGCGCAGCATTGGCAGGTCGTTGCGCGAATCGCCGATCGCCAAGACGCGTTCGCTGGGTATTTGGAAATCCGCGCTCAAGCGCGCTAGCGCTTGCTTCTTGCCGGCGTCGCGGCTCGTCACGGCACATTCGCTGAAGTCATGCCACGATTCATATTTGAAGTTCAGCGGCCAATCACCGAACTTGCGGCGCATCGCTTCGACCGAGTCGTCGCCCAGAAAACGAATGAAGGTCGGCGCCACATGCAGCACGTCCGAAAAGGATTTCACCTTGCGCCAAGCCGGGCTCGCCATGTCGTCCATCAGCAAACGGCTTCCTTCGAGCCGGTAAAATGATTCCTCGACATATACGGCAAGCGATAGTCCGCAGCGCTCGCTATATTCAATCATCGGCTTGGCAAACTGCAGCGGGACTGGGATGTGGCCAAGCGTACGATTCGCGCCGAAATCCTTGGTCAGCGCCCCGTGACAGCAAATGACCGGCAAGTTGAGGCTCAACATACGCGAAATCCGAATCGGCGCATCGATCCCGCGTCCTGTTACCAGCACGATGCGGACTCCCGCTTCCAGGGCTGCTCTAACCGCGCGGCGGTTGCGCGCGCTAATCTCGCCCCCAGAATTGAGGAGGGTCCCGTCGAGGTCGAGGGCGATCAGATCTACCATTGGTGCAGGTCGTCTTCGCTACGCAGCCCGAATTTACAGGCTCTCCGCGCAACATTTCTTGCGAGGAACTCGTTTTCATACACGTGAGGACTCTTTTGAATCCGAAGTATGCCGCTCTTGTCTGGGCGCTTTGGCTGGCCGCCGGATCCGGCGGAACCGCTCAGGCTGACGAGCGGTGTACGCGTGAAACGCTCAACGTGAGAGGGACACCCATCACCGCGGGCTACTGCGTCGTAAGCGCAGTCCGCAGCGCCGATGGTCGCGAAACGATCGTCAACGTTCAGGAAACGTATGGTTCGCCGCGCGGCTCGTTTGGCCAAACCTCGCCCTTGTCGTTCTTGGCAGGCGGCGATCCTTCACGCGTGATCGAGGACGTTTCACTTGCACGTTTAGGAATGAGCGGCATGCTGCACCTTACGCTGATCCTGCGAGCCGAGCGCGTTCAGATCGAAGCGGCGATGCTGACTCCCGGCGCGATCGTGGTAAAGTAGGCCCCGGACACGTCCGCGTCACCGCTGCCCACAAGCATCACTTGCCTTTCACCTCGTGTGAAACCCAATTGTCACCCCGAGCCTGCCGAGGGGCAACCCCAATCGCCGCGCTTCGACCAGCTCAGCGTGACAGGGGACGATGGTGAAAGTTAGGTTGCAACTCTTGCCGGAAAGTGGGTATTCTAGGGCATGATGCGCAAGCGATACATCGCGTTTCGCTCCGCCAAGATTCCCGACGGCTGTCGATAGAGGCAATCTTTTGGGCTGTACTGCCTTTCAACCGAATCTGACGGCTCGCGAGCAAGCGCGGTTTCTCTACGAAACGATCCCCCCCGGACTCTTCAAAGTCGAAGGCGACGATGCAAAAGTACCGTGGCGCGTAGCTCCCGAGCCGTTTGCATTATCGCGGGCGAACTACGAACGCATCCTCGAGATCGGTGAAGATCTCCTCAGTTTCTATCGCGCGCTCAATGCGTTGTACATTCGCAGCTCGCGCGGTACCGCGCCGACCTTCATCGCGGAGTATCTCGATCAAGGGAAGCCCGAGCACATCGTCCGCCTCTCGCGCCAAAACCGCTTCAAAGGCGAGTTGCCCGCGGTGATTCGCCCGGACTTGATCTTGACCGACGACGGCATGCTCGCCTCGGAACTCGACAGCGTTCCCGGCGGGATGGGGTTTGTCGGCGCAATGGCCGAGGCGTATTGCAAACTCGGCATGGAGAGCATCGGTGGATCTTACGGCGTCCCGCGCCAGTTTGCTGCGATGTTCAAATCCGTGGCCGCCATGGACAAGCCAACCGTGGCCGTGATCGTGTCTGAGGAGTCCAAGGACTACCGCCCCGAGATGAGCTGGCTGTGCGAGACGTTGCGGCGCGAGGAGTTGCTCGAAGCGTACCTCTGTGCGCCGCAAGACGTTGTCTTCACCGAGGAGGCGCTCTTCATCCGCTTGCCCGATGGGCGCGAACAGAAGATCGACGCGCTCTACCGCAACTTTGAGCTCTTTGACCTGCTGAACATCCCCAAACAAGAACTGCTCTTGTATGCCGCGCGGCATCAGCGCGTCAAGATGACGCCGCCGCCCAAAGCGCAGCTGGAAGAGAAGCTCGCATTTGCCCTCCTGCACCATCCCGCCCTGGCAAGTCTCTGGAAAAGCGAATTCGGCGCCGATGTGCTGCAACGGCTCAAAGCGATCTTCCCCCAGACCTGGGTCCTCGATCCGCGTCCGCTCCCGCCGCAAGGCGTGATCGCGAACCTCTGCGTTTCCGGCGAGGCCGTCAACGATTGGATGCAGCTTTTAAAACTCGGCAAGAGCGAGCGCGACTTCGTCGTTAAGCCCTCCGGCTTTTCCGAACTCGCTTGGGGATCGCGCGGGGTGCGCGTGGCGAACGATCTGACGAAGGACGATTGGTCCGCGACGCTCCACGAAGCGCTCACCGAATACGCGAAGATGCCGCGCATCCTGCAGCGTTTTCACAAAGGCCGGCGCGTTCGCCAGACGTACTTCGATCCATCAACGGACGAGATTCTCACCTTTGACGGGCGCGTGCGGTTATGCCCGTACTATTTTGTCGTTGCCGAGCGCATTGAGCTCGGCGGAATTCTCGCGACGGTCGCGCCGGCCGACAAGCGCCTCATCCACGGCATGACCGATGCCGTGATGGCATCGTGCATTCTTTCGGACGCAGCAGCCTAACGCTCTAGCGGCGGCGGGTGATCGTGAGGTTCTGCCCGGGAACGTCTACTTCGTCCACGATGAAGGTTGACGGATCGTACCACTCGACGAACGGTGCGTCGCCTGAGAACGAAACGCTCACATCTGCGGCCGGCAGCTTATCGGGCCGGCTCGGCGTTACGCCGCTCAGAACGCTCAAGAAGCTCTCGGCGCCCAAACCCGGCACAAGCACCGTCGCGTCAGCATCCTTGAAGGCGCGCATCTGCGACGGCAACATCAGAAAGCCCGACATCGTCGACGCGTCGATGACGACGAAACTTTTGCTGCTGCCGCCGAGCGGAAACGTTCGCTTATCCGTGCCGGTCGTTACGGTCGCCGCACGGCCGCCGAATGCGACCGATGCCTGCATCTGTTGATCCTCGCTTTTATACGACGACGAATAGGCGATCGGAATCAGGCTTGCGTCGAGCAGCAGCGTGGAACGCGTGTACGTGTCGCCGGTCGGCAAATGCGAAGCGCCATTCTCGACCAATTTTAAGCCTTGCGGGGTGCTTGAAACGGTGACCGTCGTCCCGCCGACGGAGCGGCGGTTGATGGCCGCGTCATAGCGATACGTGCCGGCCGGCGGCGCGGCCACGGCCGCCCCATCCAACGCAAGCGTCAAAATCAATGAAAGCAAGATTTCCTCTAGGCGGTCGCGAGCACGGGTACCGCTCGAGCGGTCGTTTCGACCAAATGGTCAATCTCGGCTTCCGTGTTGTAGCCGTGCGGCGAGACGCGAATGCCATTTGAACGATAGGTCGTCACGATCCGTTCCTGCTGGAGGATCTTTCCGAGGGCAATCGGGTCGCACGCCGGCATGTTGAAGGTTACGATCCCCGATGAGATCCCGGCCTGCCGGGTGGTAGTGATCGCACCACCGACGCGGTGCAGCCCGTCGCAGAGACGATCCGTGAGCATCAGCACGTGCTTTGCAACGGCGTCGCCGGGCTCGTCGAGCACGCGCACGGATTCGGCCAGCGAAAGTGCGCCGATGATGTTCACCGTGCCGCCTTCGAACCGCGAAGCATCGTAAACCAACGGCTGATCGTAGTCGAAAAACGCCCACATGTCTTGCGCCGATCGCCAGCCCGGTGCAGCCAAACGCAACCGCTCGATCAACCCCTCGCGCACGTACAAAAAGCTTACCCCTTGTAAGGCCATCAGCCATTTTGCGCCGCCACCGTACGCCGCATCGATGCCGCTAGCATGCACGTCCAGCCGAAACGCCCCCAGCCCCTGCATGACATCGACGCACAAGAGCGCTCCGAATTCGTGCGCGACCTCGGCGAGGGCGGCCAGATCGTGGCGGTACCCGTCGTGGAAGGCAACCCAACTCACCGCAACGATTCGCGTGCGCTTGGTAAGGTTCGCGCGAAGAACCGCGGGCGTCATACGTTGCCGAGGCCCCTCGATCAACCGCACGACCACGCCGAAATCCCGGCACGCCAGCCAAGGATAGGCGTTCGCGGGGAATTCGTTGTCGCTGAGCACGATCTCATCCCCGGGCTTCCAATCCAAGCCGGTGGCGATCGCGTTGGCGCCATCGCCGGTGTTTCGCAAGATGGCGATCTCGCTGGGCGCCGCACCGATGTATCGCGCAATGGCGCTCCGATATTCGGGCAAGCGCAACTCATACGGAAAAACGCCGCTGATGCCTTCGGTCGAATGCGCGTAGACGAACCTCGTCAAGGCATCGCGCGTCGGAACTGGCAGAATGCCAACCGCTGCGTGATTGAGATAGTTGAAGTGTTCGGTGACCGGAAAGAGCCCGCGGTCGAGCGGCGTACTCAAGCGCCGATCATGACCTTCGTGTGCCACGCGATGTTCTGAGCGCGGTCTCCCACGCGCTCGAGCGCGGCCAAAACAAACAGCATTCGGGTACCCGCGCGAACCAAGGCCGGATCGGCTTGCATCTCGGCCTGCAGCGCTTTGACGCCTCGTTTATAGAGCTTGTCAACGTCGTCGTCGCTCTCGATCACCTGCTCCGCGAGCGGCACGTCCTGGTCGGTGTAGGCGCGCATCGCCTCGAGCAGCATCCCGTGAGCGGTTCCTCCGATGCGGTCGATTTCAACCCGCGCCGGGCGCAGCGGAACGTCCGCTAACTTGATCGCGTTCTTGGCAATCTCGACCGCGTAGTCACCAATCCGTTCGAGGTCCGTCGCAATTTCGAGCATCGCCGCGATCGCACGCAACTCGCCGGCCACCGGCTGCTGCTTCCAGATCATCTCGATGCACGCGGCCTCGATCCTGCGCCGTAAATCGTCAACCGTATCATCCCCCGCGACCACGCGCGCGCCGGCCGACGCATCGCGTCGCTCCAACGCTTCGACCGCCGTTCGAATCGCATCGCCCGCCAGCGCACCCAGGCGGACAACGTCCAATCGGGTTGATTCAAGGGCAGTGTGATAAGCGGTTCGCACGCTACAGAGTCTCCTTTCGCGGATGGTCGTAAAGCCAACGCTAAGTATAGCATGCCGAAAGGGTGCGGCAACCCGACGCAGTAAGGTTTTTACATGGCGGCAATTCGCAAGGTCGGCGTGTGCGGAGCGGGACTCATGGGCAACGGCATCGCGCAAACATGCGCGATGGCGGGGTTCGCCGTCACGCTGATGGAAGTCGCGGACGCGCCATTGCAAAAAGGCATGGCCGCTGTTGCCAAGTCGCTGGACAAATTCCTCGAAAGGCACAAGCTCTCGCAAGAGGACCGCGACGCGGCATACGCCCGCATCCAACCGACAACCGACGTTAAGGACCTTAAGGGTTGCGACGTGGTTATCGAGGCGATCATCGAAAATATCGAGGCGAAGTTAAGGCTGTTCAAACAACTCGATGACCTGTTGGCTCCCCACGCGATCATCTGCTCGAATACGTCCAGCCTGTGCGTGATCGAAATGGCAGCGGGTACGAAGCGACCGGACCGGGTTGCCGGCCTGCATTTCTTCAACCCGGTTCCGATCATGAAACTGGTTGAAGTCGTCCAGACGATCGCCACTTCGCAGGCGACGGTTGACACGCTTTACGAGTTCGCGCACAAACTGGGCAAAGAACCGATCTTAGCTAAGGATACTCCCGGCTTCATCGTCAACCGATTGCTGGTACCATACCTTTTGTACGCAATTCGCCTCTATGAAGAGGGTCTCGCTTCGCGTGAAGACATCGACAAGGGAATGAAACTTGGATGCGGTTATCCGATGGGCCCGCTAGAGCTGCTCGACTTCGTTGGCCTCGATACGACCTATTACATCGCGCAGATCATGTTCGACGAGTTTAAGGACCCGCTGATGGCGCCACCGACGCTGCTCAAACGCATGGTGCTGGCCGGGCAGTACGGGCGCAAATCAGGAAAGGGCTTTTATGACTACGGCGGCTAGCGCGACCTCCTCGGACTCGATCCTCATCGAGCGTCATGACGAATCCATTGCTACGATCACGCTCAACCGGCCCGCTGTCCTCAATGCGCTCAACTCCCAACTGCTGAGCGCGCTCAGCCAAGCGCTCACCGAACTCGAAAGCGACGATCGAACCCGGGTCGTCATCATCACGGGCGCGGGCGAGAAGGCCTTCGCTGCCGGCGCCGACATCGCCGAACTGAACGCGATTTCAAGTGCGGTGGAAGGCGCACGCAAAGCTCGTTTTGGACAAGCGGTGACGCTCCAAATCGAAAGCCTGCGCAAGCCGGTCATCATGGCCATCAACGGCTTTGCGCTGGGCGGCGGCTGCGAGCTTGCGATGTCGGGCGACATCCGCGTCGCGAGCCAAAATGCCAAGTTCGGTCAACCGGAGGTCAACCTCGGACTGATTCCCGGCTACGGCGGCTCACAACGGACCACGCGGTTGGTCGGCCGCGGTATGGCGATGTATCTCTGCTTAAGCGGCGAGATCATCGACGCGCAGGAAGCGCTCCGGATCGGCCTCGTTCAGAGAGTCGTTCCGCTCGGCGACCTGCAAGCCGAAGCCCAGCGTATTGCAAAGCTCATTGCTGCCAAAGCGCCGCTGGCGATCGAGGCGTGCAAGAGCGTAATGAACGAGGGCGCAGACGTTCCGCTGCCCCAGGCTCTGGCGATGGAGGCGCTCAACTTCGGCACCCTCGTCAACACGGAAGACTTTAAGGAAGGCACGAGCGCGTTTCTCGAAAAGCGCAAACCGAACTGGAAAGGGAAATAAAACGCTCCGAACCACGGAGGTAGCTCGATGAAACGAATGCTCGTTTGCACCCTTCTCGCCGGTGCTTTTCTGTTCGCCGCCGCACCGATTCCGGCGGGATCCGACAACTCGGGCGCGACTGCCGCCCTCAACAAGTTCTACAGCTGGTACCTCCGGCAACCGAACCACGAGTGGACGGAGCACTTCGGTCAGGTCAAGGCCCTCTTCGACCCCCGCCTTTACACCATGCTCCAGACGGTTTTGCATAGCAAAGCCAACCAGCAGGAACCAATCATCGACTTCGATCCATTCGTCAACGCCCAGTCGGACGCCGCCTCCTACGCCTTCGGAACGCCGACCACCAAGGGCACAGACGTGCAGGTACCCGTTACGCTCAATCTCTCCGGCCGCCCAACCGCTAAGACTAGGCTCACCGCTGTCCTGCGCAAGAACGCCTCCAGCAGCTACGTCATCTACAATTTCATCTACGACCCGACATTCAACCTACGCGACTTCCTGCAGAAGCAGCTTAAGAAGTAGCGTCATTCTGTAATCTCGGTTAGAGGCGTTGAGTCCCAGTGTCATGCTGAGCGGCGTCGAAGCATGACCATGCCGGCAGGTCACCCTTCGACAAGCTCAGGGTGACACGGAACAGTTTCAAGAATCGTGAATAATCGCGCCGCTTCGACAAGCTCAGCGTGACAATACTGGAAGGGAAATAGGGCCAACACGATGCGCGCGCTATTGCTTGTCACCCTGAGCTAGTCGAAGGCAACCCTAATCGCGGTTAGAGGCGTCGAGTCCCAGTGTCATGCTGAGCCGCGTCGAAGCATGACCATGCCGACAAGTCACCCTTCGACAAGCTCAGGGTGACACGGAACAGTTTCAAAAATCGTGAATAATCGCGGCGCTTCGACGAGCTCAGCGTGACAATTCAAGGAAGCGCCCCAGCGCAGAAGATTTCTCTTCCGGACAAGATTGCGTCTCGCTTGTCACAAGCCCAGTTGGCGTACTCATCGCCGAACGGAATACTTCTATTAGCAAATGCAAAAAGCCCTTCATAAAAATACTTACAGTGCGAACTTTCAATAAGCGACTCGCAAAGTTTAACCTCTTCAACGTTAGTAAGACCGAAGGTATGTAGGTGCGACCGTATCGCATTCATCAACTCGGTATCGTCCACTGCGTCAAAGACGCGGCCCCAGGTCATGAAGCCGTACTTGCCTTTTGCCGTATCAGTCGCGACAAGCGCTACGACGTCTTCCATATCTTGGCCGCACTTAGTCCCGGCGCAATTGCGATTCTGCGCTCGCCATGTTCAAACCGATCGCCGGATTAAGTCCGGGCCAAGTTGCACGCACGCGGCTGCGCGGATCGACCACGACCATCGTCGGAAATCCGACCACCCCAAACCAATTCGCGGCCAGCTGATCTCGATCGAGCGCGACCCGATGCAGGCCGTAGCGGCGCGCAAACTCGCCCGCAATAACGGGCGATTCGCCGACGTCGACGGGAACGACGTCCACTTCGGGGTGTGTGCGCGCGAAGCGTTCGACCAGCGGCAGCGACAGTTTGCACGGTGCGCACCACGACGCGTAAAAGTCCAAGAACACGACGCGGCCACGGTGCGCCGCAAGGACGAACGGCTTGCCGGTCAACGATTCCAAGACGACGTTCGGTGCGGGACGCGCTGCGCTTTGCGGCAGCGACCGCGGCGCAAACAACAGCTTCCAAATCACGAAAGCGATGACGATCAGCGCAAGGACGTCCCACAACCGCGCCGGCGTAAACCAGCGTCGCCCTTTAGCCGGCGCTAAAGACTGCTGCAATGCCTTGCCCGCCGCCGATACACGCGGAAGCAACGCCATAACCACCGCCGCTGCGGCGCAGATCGTGCAACGTCGTGAGCGCCAACCGCGCGCCGGATGCGCCGAGCGGATGTCCAAGCGAGATCGCACCGCCATGCGGATTTAACCGAATTCCAAGCTGGCCGGACTTTTTCGCTCGCTCGAGGATCGACGGCGACAGTTCTTCCAAGCACGCCAGGACTTGAGGCGCGAACGCTTCGTTGATCTCCATCACCTGCAGATCTTTTTGCGCGATGCCGGCACGCGCGAGGGCCGGCGGAATTGCCATCGCCGGCCCGATCCCCATGATGTCCGGGTCCACGCCGACGACGCTCGAGCTGACCAGGCGTCCCATCCACGCGATGCCGTCGGCCGCCGCTTGTTTGCGCGTCGTCAACACGACCGCGGCCGCGCCGTCGGTGATGCCGCTGGCATTTCCGGGCGTGACCACACCGTCTTTCTTGAACCGCGCGGGAAGCTTGGCGAGCTTTTCGAGCGAGAGCCCGGGACGCGGACCTTCATCCTGAGCGATCGTTGTGGTCGCTCCCTTCGGGCCCGCAACCACGATCGGTTCAATCTCTTCGGCGAAGTAACCGTCACGCTGCGCGGCGAGGGCGCTCTCCTGACTGATCAGAGCGAACTCATCGCACGCCTCGCGTGAGATCCGGTATCTCTGCGCAAGATTTTCCGCGGTAATCGCCATCGGCAGACCGTTGTACGAATCGGTCAACGCTTCCCAAAGCGAATCTTCGAGCATCCCGGCGCCCAGTGCAAGCCCTTTGCGCGCGCCCCGGATGACGTGCGGCGCCTGACTCATCGATTCCGCGCCGCCCGCCAGCGCATAGGTGGACTGACCCAGCAACAGCGAGTTGGCGGCGGTGAGAATCGCTTGCAATCCGCTTCCGCACAGACGATTGAGCGTCAGGGCCGGCACGTTGATCGGAATGCCGCTGCGCAATCCCACGTGGCGCGCGAGGTAGATCGCATCGGCGCTGGTCTGCATCACGTTGCCGAAGACGATGTCGTCAATACGATCCGCGGGCACGCCGCTGCGACCGATTGCGGCTTTCGCCGCGTGCGTCGCGAGGTCCGTAGCCGTCAGGTCCGATAAGACGCCGTTGAGGTTGCCGAACGGCGTCCGCGCGCCCGCCACAATCACGACGTCGTTTTCACCGAAAGCGTCTTTCAAAGTCTACCTTTCATCAGCTCAGTGCCCGTTCTACTTCCCCCGTGGGAGTGAGCTGCCTGCGCACGGGAGGCAACCAGGGCTGCCGGTCCGTATGAGGGACCGTGATGCGACTCACGCGCCCCGCCGCCATCACCCTTGACGCCCGGTCACTTCAGCCTGCCACCAAGACCTCGCAGATCCTCGACGCATTCGACCGTCTCACGCAAGGGACGTTTCTGGAGATCACCGAGGAAAGCGATCCGCGCGCGTTGCGTAATGAAATGACCCAGGTTCGCCCCGGAAAGTTTTCCTGGGACGCACGAAACTTGGGCGCCGGCCGGTGGAGCGTGCGGCTCGAGCGGATCGACGAGGCCGCCGAAGGCGAACAGTTTCTTGGGCACGTGCCGCCGTTTGCTTCCGCGAAGGCATCGACGATTCGCGAGCTCTCGGGCAAGATGAGCGAGCGATCCTACAAGGCCGCCGAAACGATCTTCGATGAAGGCGAGATGTGGCCGTATCTGGGCATCGTCAAACGCGGTAAGATCATTTACACGCTGCTCTCGCCCGATGGGAAAACGCATACGCTCGGTGAGCGCCTAACGCATGACACGCTCAACGAAAGCGGCACGTTCGATGGCGGTGGCGCTACGACGCGTGCCGAGGCCTTAACGGACGCCACGATCGTGACGCTCCCCAGCGAAGCCGTGCTGCACGCGACCCGCAACGACAGCGAACTCGCGCTCGGCTTTCTTCAAGCCGCTTCGCAAGCGCGCCGCCGTTCGGTTGACACGATCGCAGACCTTGCCTTTGCGCACGTACTGCAGCGCGTGGCGAAATTTTTGCTCGGCTACGCCCCAGCCTCGGTCGGCATGGCAAAAGGATTACCGGGCGTTGAGAACCTTTCGCAGGCGCAGATCGCCGCCGCCGCAGGTACCGTGCGCGACATGGCCGCGCGGGCACTCCTGCGGCTAAAAAACGCCGGTGCGGTCGAGCTTGACCGGGGCCGCGTTAAGGCGATCGAACGCGTTAGGCTGGAGGCCTTTGCGCACAATGTGCAAGCCCCGCCCGTTTAGCTCTTGAGCTCACGTACAAGACCGGCTCGGCATTCATCTCGGAGTGGACATCCACCAAGCTGTGCGCACGCGGGCCCGGATCATTGGCGGCCACCTGCACGTTTCCCGGAAAACGCGAGATGAACACGAAAAAGCCTTTCTCGTTCGTGTAGGTCGTCTGCGTTACTTGATTGTTGGCTTCGGCGGTCACGCGAACGCCGCACACGGGCTGCTTAGTGTTTTCTAGGTAGACATAACCGTGCACGACGCCCGTGTTCGAATCGGCGAGCACGCCTTGGGCGCCAGCCGGCACCACGAGCGCCGCTAAAACGAGCGCAGCAAGAGTACGAACAACCATTTTTTCCTCCTTGTTTCTAACCTTCAGCATGGAACGCGCCGTTAGGCCCCCGGGTGACCGGCGCTCGCGAGCGCAAGCGCGCGCAGCGCGTCCCCGAAGGTGTGCACCGAAACGATCGTAATGCCTGTGCTGCGAGCGATCTCCGCAAAATTCTCCTTGGGCACGAAGAAGAGCTGCGCGCCGGCTCGGCGCGCCGCGATCAGCTTTTGGGCCGCACCTTCGATCGGGCCAACCGTCCCATCGTAGGACAACGTACCCGTTCCGGCGATGCGATTAACCGGCAGCAGCGGCGTCGCGCGCAGCGTCCGGTAGATCGCCAGCGCAAACATCAAGCCGCCGGAACTGCCCGAAACGTTGAACGGACGGTAACGCACGGGCACCGGCAGTTTCGGGGTCTCAAATTGCGGTACGAGAAGAATCCCGAAGCGGGCTTTGCCTTTGATCTCGATCGTGCGAATGCTCGCATCGCGTGTTTGCCGCTCACGGCTGTAACTCACCGCAACGACAGAACCAGGCTTTACCTTGAACAACAGATTCGTGATGTCGAAAGTGCTGCGCACCCTGCGGTGATCGACGACGCGGATCACGTCGCCGGCTTGGAGGACCCCTTCGGCATGCGAGCCCGCCATGACGCGGTACACTGCGACACGCGCTTTGGGCATGGTCACCGGTAGATCTGCCGCTCGCTCGGCGACAAAAGCCGCGATCGCTTGACTCTCGTCCATTGCGAGCTTCATGCGGACGTTGAACTCAGGCGGCGTTTCGTCTTTCGAGAGCACTTCATCGGTGCGCAAGATTCGCGTCCCGGGAAGAATGGCTGCCAGCAGCATGAACGGCGTTGCCCGCGGCTGCAAGGTGACATCCGTCAAGAAGAAATGTTCGGCCGGCCAAGCGTGGCCGACAACCGTCACGACCGAGCGCAGATCGACGGCCGAGCCCGGCATGATCAGGGCATAGGACGTCGGGATAAACGACAGCGCGGCCGCCAAAGTGGCGGCCACGGCGTAGACGGCGATGCGAGGGCGCGACGGGACGCGCACGCTTACTTTTCGACGAGTTCTACCGGCGCGAGCTCGGCCGTCTCATCGGCGGCTTGCGAGTCGAACGCCGCACGTTTGCTCTTGGCGGCCGCTTCAGCCAAGGGCGCTGCGGCAGCAGCTGCCGGCCGGCTCGTCAACGTTTCGCGACCCTTGCGCACCGATCCGAGCGCGTTCGCGAGGCGAGACTCGAGCTCGGCCAACAGCCCAGATGCATATTGATCGGCGCCCGCGCGAACTTTTTGCGCGCGCGTTTCGGCGTCGTTCAGAACGGCCTCAGCCGTCGCTCGGGCACGCTGGACGATCTCATGCTGATCAACGAGCTGTTCGTGGGTGGAGCTGGCCTCCGTCACGATGGCCTGCGCTTTCTCTTGCGCGGCGCGAATCATGCGGTCCTGATCCTTCGCAATCACCTTGGCACGCCCGACTTCCGCGGGCAGTGTCGAGCGGATCTTCTCAACGAATTCGATGAGCCGCTCTTCGCTAAGGATCCGGTATCCGGCGGGCAACCAAGTACCCTCATGGACGTAGGATTCGAGTTTATCCAGAACGCGGTAGACCGACATGGGCACCTCCGTTACGTTGAGCCGCGCAGAGAATCGCGTTTGCGAGTCATCAAACGCATGACAGGTTCCGGAACCAGCGCCGCGGCGTCGCCTCCCAGAAAGAAAACTTCTTTGACGATGCTCGAGCTCACGAACGAATATTTTTGGTCCGACATCAAGAACATCGTGTCCACATTCGAAAGCGAGCGATTCATCAGCGCGGTCGACATTTCATTTTCGAAATCCGACACGACCCGCAGCCCTTTGATGATGACGTCGGCGGCCTTGGCTTTCACATAGTCGGCGAGCAGACCCTCGAAGTCCTCGACCTTGACGTTTGGCAGATGCGCGACGGACTGCGCGATCATGGCCCGGCGCTCATCCAAGCTGAACATCGGCTCGCGTTTTTGCGGATTGACGACGACTGCTACCGTAAGCTCGGCGAAAATTCTGGCGGCGCGCTCGATTACATCGAGGTGCCCGTTGGTCGGCGGATCGAACGAGCCCGGATAGACCGCTTTCGGCGATCGCCGCACGCCGTTCTTCAACGCACTTCAACCCGGCACAGGAGCGAAGAACGCCAGCGCCACATCACCGTAGACTTCTTCGCGCGTGCAGCGGTACCCCGGTATCTCCGGCAGAATAGTTCGCGCGCTGTGCTCGAGTATCACGAGCGAGCCTTCGGCCAGCAGATTGCGCTCGCGCAGCAGTTCAAACATCCGCAGCGGCACCTCGCCGGCATACGGCGGATCGGCAAAGATCAGATCGAATTGCCCTTCCAACCGATAGAGCGCCCGGTCGACCGGGGCGGCGACGACCGTCACCTTGCGCCGGACCCCGAGTGTTTCGACGGCCTCTTCAATTGCGTTTGCGGTTTCTCGATGGCCTTCTACGCTCGTTACCGTTTTCGCGCCGCGCGAGGCAGCCTCGAACCCGATCGCGCCGGTGCCCGCATACAGATCGAGAAAACGCGCCCCTTCCAAACGCGGCGCGATCATCGAAAAGAGCGCCTCCTTGACGCGACCCGGCGTCGGCCGCACGTTCGGCCCTTTAGGTGACGAGACTTTTCGACTACGCAACTCTCCTCCGGTAATTTTCAGTTAGAAGGCGCTCCGCTCTAGTTAGAATTCAACCGGTTCGAGCGGTTCGCGGACGCGGTCGATCCACGACGAATCACCGAGCCACTCCCAGCGTACCGTCGAATACGGCACCGTCCCATATGACAAGAGTTTATCGTGGAAGGCCCGTAGCGAGAAGTTTTTCCCCTCGCGATCCTTGACGAGGCCCAGCAGCGTTTCGATCTGCGTCTTGCCGACGAGGTAGTCGATCGCTTGCCCGGGGCCCATCGCGAAGCGGGTGCCTTCTCCGTAGGCCGTATCGTGGTCGATGCCCGCATTCCGGCTGAAATAGTCGATCGCTTGCGCCAGCGACATCTGGCCGGTCGCCAGCGCTACGTCCACGCCCACGCGGGTTGCACGATGGCGCATCAAGTGGATGACGGCAGCTCGCCCGGCTGGATCATGATCGTACAAGCCTGAGCGCATCAACATCTCTTCGCCGTAAAATGCCCAGCCCTCCGCGAAGACCCCATCGCCCTGCACGTGACGAATGTAGTCCGGATTGTGGTAGGCAATCGAAAACTGCATGAAATGTCCTGGAATGCCTTCGTGGGCCAGCACGGGAAGCACGGCTTGGCGCGCCTGCGCTGCAAAAAAGCTCGTGTTCTTCGGGTCATAGTCGGGCACGAAATAGAAACCACTCGGATCCTTATCGAACATTCCCGGCGGGTTCATGAAGCCGCCAGGGTTCGTTGCTGCTAGGGCTTGCGGCAGCTCGACGATGTGGAACGCGCCGAGGAAGCGGGGAACGCTCACAATATCCCGGGCGGCGAGAAACGCGCGCAGGCGCTTAGTCTGGTCCTCGTAGTATTTTAAGAACGCCGCTTTGCTGTGAAAGGCCGGCTGGCTGCGCGTCCCCTTTTCATGCTGTGCATGATTGATTTCCCACTGCTCGAGCGCACGGTCGCGCACCAGCTCGAGCTCTCCCAGCGTGCGAACCTCATCGCTCGTGTAAGGCAAGAGCAACACACGCCGCAAGTACCAATTGTACTGGTCCTTGCCGACTGCAAACCCGCCTTGGTGCCACTGCGCCAGATTCGCGTCAACCCATCGCTTGTAATCGTGCAAGGCTGAGAGCGCATCGGCTTGCGCGGTTCGCAGTTGCGCCTTCGTGTTCGGGGACGCGCGCTCTGCCATCGCGTTGAGGCTCGTCGTGTAAAGGGCATCTCCGGAGGCGATGTCTTCGGAAGCGACTTGACCGAATTCCCGGACTGCGCCGGTCAGATTTTTCTTTCCTTGCTCGAGCACGGCCCGGCACGCGCGTAACCGGCCAATCGCGTCTTTGGTCCGCGTCTCGACCGGAGCGAACGATTTTTTCAGCAAGCTGAAGATGCCATTACTGCATTCGCCCTCGTAAACGCTCGGATTGCGTTCGTCGGGCTGCAGATACACTTCCGTCCACCAACTGCCTTCGACGTTCGCGCGCAGCAAGAGATAGTTGACCTGATCGTGAACCGGCGCGTCGCCAGGCGGCGCAAGCCGCGCCAGCTCGTTGCGGAAGTCGCGCAATCTTTGCATGTAATCGAGCCGCGCGGACGGCGAGAAGTCCGCTAACTTGTCGTCGGCAGTATGCAGGCTCGCGTCGGTTGAGCCGACGGGATCGACGCTGTATTCATAGGTAACCAGGCGGTGAGCAAAATTTTCAAGCTCGCTGCCGTAGTACGGCTGAGATTGTGCGCCCGCCGCTGCACAGGCAAAGACGACCGTTACTAAGCTGAAGCCCAGTTGCCTGACCATGCGCGCCGGTTCTACGCGCAGGCAGTCGCCCCTGGGCTCGGTTCGCTCAATGAACTACGGCACCACCTGCCCAACCCGGTTTCCATTGGTGTAGGCGGCCTCGGTAAACCACAGGTTGCTGTCGGGACCGGTCGTGATGCTGACGGGCGCCGAATTGGGGCTAATTCCATTGGAGAACTCGGTTATGGCACCGGCGGTGGTGATGCGCCCGATTCGGCTGCCGTTACCCCCAGCCTCGGTGAACCAAAGGTTGCCGTCCGGACCAGACGCAATCGACCAGGGTCCCGAGTTTGCGGTAATGCCGCTCGAGAATTCGGTGACAGTGCCCGTGGTTGTGATCGATCCGATCAAGTTTCCGTTTTCTTCCGTGAACCAAAGACGGCCGTCGGGCCCGGCGGCGATGCCAAACGGATCTGCGCTAATCCCGCTGGAGAATTCAGTCACGGCACCACTGGGCGTGATCCGCCCGATCTTTCCGATTCTTTCTGTGAACCACAGATTGCCATCGGGTCCGGCAGCGATGTCATAGGGACCCGAGCTGATTCCGCTCGAGAATTCCTTCACGTTCCCCGTAGGCGTGATCCGCCCGATCCGATTCGCGTTCGTCTCCGTGAACCATAAATTGCCATCCGGCCCGGTGGTGATGGCTTCCGGAGTTGAAAAGTAGGAAATTCCATTTGAGAACTCGGTTACCGCACCTGAAGGCGTGATCCGCCCGATCCGATTACCGCTGGCCTCGGTAAACCACAAATTGCCATCGGGCCCGGCGGTGACGCCCCAAGGCTGCCCACCGGCGGTGATTCCGGTCGAGAATTCGGTCACCGTCCCGCTAGGTGTTATGCGCCCGATGCGGGCACGGTCGGCCTCCGCGAACCAGAGATTGCCGTCTGGGCCACTAGTGATGTGTTCGAGGCCCGACGCGGGGGTGATGCCGCTTGAGAACTCACTGATACTCGTTGTCGGCACCTGTGGGTTTACTTGCCAAAACGCGTTGGGGTTGAGCATCGAGAAAGTGAAGCTCGCCGGGCCGGTCACGTCATCATGGAAGCAGCTGTCGCCTGAACCGACAGGCAGCACGACGCTGGTCGTGCCGGTCATCGTTGGCACGAGCGTTTGAAAAGTGCCGGTCGTCGCGTTGTAGAGCTGCAAGCCGCTCGCCGCCAGTGGCGGAGTGATCGGACACCGGCCGGCCACGAATTTACCGAGAAAAACGCCCAACCCGCTGGTATTTGAAGAGAGGCCGACCTTGGAAGCCGCCAAGTCAAAATGCGATAGCGCAAAATTATAGATCATCAGATACCAGGTTGATGCAGGCGTCGGCTGTTTGTCGGGCGTGAGCGTCGCCGTGTAAAAACCGGGCCGTCCGTTGACGATTCCGACATACTGCCGGACGGCCGGCGAATCATCGATCACCTTCGCAAAATCATATCCGCCGCCGCAAAAATCCAGCGCCACAAAGAGCGCGGCAGTGCTAGCACCGAAACCCACGTAGAGCACCGCAGGTGCAAGACACGATCCGTTCGAGGGCAAGAGCAATGGGGCAACGAGGGCCGAGGAGCCGGTAGCGCCGGGTGGATAGCCGATCTGAATCTGCGGTGATGTACCGGTTTGTGGGACGCTAAAGGGCGTATAGGCCGTCTGAAAGCCGACGATCCCGGTATACGGTCCGCCCGGGTTTACGACGACACCAACACTCTCCGAATCTCCTGAGCCGGCCGATGAAGTACGCTGTGCGCGGCTGAAGCTCGAAGAACCGTGCTCGGCGATCGCGCGCAGCAGCGTGCGCATCAGCATGCTTGCCGGCGGCAAGCGCCAGGCGCCCGAACTACGCCACGCGACGCGCGGCGCGCTGCCAAGAAAGGCGCGGGTAAAGCGTGGCAGCACAGGCAGATAGCTGCGTGGTGCGTTGGCGCCGCCCACCGCGGGCAGCGAATTGCCGACATGCCCTACGCAGCCGGTGAACGGAACAACCGCCACAAAGGCAAATAGAAGCAGGGCAAAACGACGCATCCTAGTCTCCTGAAATCAGTTCAGCGCTTCGGGCGAGAGTTGCTCCCGGCCTCTTGCAGTGACCCGCGCGTGAGGCTACTTACAGCGGCACGACGTCGAGCAGCTGGCGCAAGTCCGAAATCGTCGCTGACGGCGGCCCCAAATCGCTCGGATAGTCGTTTGCCTCGGCGTCCAGCCAGACGCCCTTGAGTCCTGCGGCAATGCTGCCGGCTACATCCACCGCGGGATTGTCGCCGACGTACCATGTTTGCGCAGCGGGCACGCCGAGCGCCTCAACCAATGCCGCAAACGCCCGTGCATCCGGCTTTTGCGCCCCGATTTGGTCGCTCACGAGCACCGGCCCCACGAATCCGACACGCGCGGCCTTGCGATCTTGCAAGGGGCTCCAACCGTTGCTCAGGATCGCGCTCGGAACCCCCGCAGCCCGCAAACCCTCCAACAGATCGTTAAGCCCCGGTAAGGGAACCACGAATTGCTCAACGCCCTCGAGCGCAAACCTCTTAAAGCGCTCGACTAAGACGGCCGACGCGCCCTCGATGCCATGGGCTCGCGCAAAGTGTCCGACCGCTTGATCGATGCTGAAGGTCCCCGAGCGCTGCAGCGCCAGCAACTCATCGATGCGCTCGGTCTCTTGCAGCAGCGTGAGCTCTTGGAGCGGCACGAATTCGAGCAGCCGCAAGAACGCGACCCGCTCCAGTTTGTTGTCGATTCCGAGCGTGTGATCAAAATCAAACCCCACGCCCCCCACGCGCCGCGGCGACGGCAAACTCACTTCGGAGCTGGGCCCTCGATCACGCGCACGAAATCGTTTGGACGGACCCATTTTGCGAGCACGGCTCGCAGCGCTTGCGGCGTAACGTCCAATTCGCGCCGGGCATCGATGCTCGCTTGCACCAAAGGCAGCCCCAGTTCAGCAAAATTGATGAGCTGTGATGCAACCGCATCATAGCTCGTCTCGCGCAGCGGAATGTCACCGATCAGCATCGCTTTGCCACGTTGCAGCTCGGCAAGATCGAGAGTCTTGTGCGTAAGGTGGTTCAAGTCGGTCATCGCCAGGCGTTGAGCAGGCACGATCCGTTCAGGGTCCGCAGCGAAGTTGATCGAAAACGTCGCTCGGTTCTTGTGCGCCTCGAGCGATGTGAAGACGCTGTACACGTACCCGTGCTGGTCGCGCAGATCGTGGAAAAGGATGGAGCTCCCTCCGCGGCCCAGCACGGTGTTTGCAACTTGGAGGGTCGCCCAATCCGGATTGTCGCGCGTCAAGGCGTTGACTTGCACGAGCTGCACTTGCGATTGCACGCGGCCCTGAGCGGGGACGTTGGCATCCGCCGACTTGTTGTCCGGAACGGCCGGCAAGAAGACGCCGGGCCTAGCGCCCTGAGCCGTCCAGCCGCCGAAATACTGCTCGAAGAGTTTCTTTGCGGCTTCGGGCGTCGTATCGCCGATCACCACGATCGTCGTCATGTCGGGGCGATATACTGATGTGTAGTACGACCTCAAGTCGGGGAGCGCGACCGCGCCGGCGGTCTGCGGAGTGGCGAAGCGCTGGACAGGGTCCTGAGCTGGATAAAGCGCCTTATTGAGAGCTACCTCAACGAGATGATCTGGGGCGCTCATCGCACCGGTCAACGCCCCCACCGCTTGCCCCTTGACCGTCTCGAAATCTTTTTCCGGAAAAGCCGGGTGTAACTCTTCATCGGCCAAGAGCTGCACGCCGCGCTCGAATTGATTGCTCAAGACATCGAGGGAGAATTGCGTCCCCGCTGTGACCTCGGCCGCAATCTTATCGAGCTCTTGGCGCAGTGCGATGCGGCCATAGGTGGTTGTGCCAAACGCAAACAGCCCGGCCGTGATATCGCCGACTCCAAGCTTATCCGGCGGCGCTTGAATCATCTCATTCGACTGCACGGAGCCGCGCACGACGACGGTATGCGTGATGTGCTCGGGCTGCACGATGAGGCGGATTCCATTCGAGAGGGTGATGGCCACCGGGCTCAGCGTGGCTGCCGGAACCGCAATGTGCTTGAACGCTGCAATCGCCCAGGACGGCAACGGATCGTGATGGAGAATCGTCAGGGTATTATTTTCCTTGGCTAGCCCCTGGGACGCACCGGCATTGATCTTCCCTGCGTTTTTCGGGACGGCGAAAGCGGTGATCGCTTTACTGGGCACGACGTACAGCCGCAGGACACGATTGACTTGCTCAACCGTCACCTGCTTGATCTCCGCTAGCATCTGGTCCGGCGAGCTCTGGCCTTCTTTGGCGACTGCGTCACTCCACTCGAAGGCAAGTCCATCGATCGAGTTCCCGCGAAACTCCGCGTCTGCGATCGCACGCTGCTTGGCAACGTCTACCAGCTCTTGGGGCACGCCGTTCTTTCGATAGTCCGCCAATACGGCGTTCATTTCAGCGATTGAGTTCTCGGGATTAGCCGTCACCGGCACGACCATAAAAGCGGCCGCAGCAGACGCCAAGGGGTGTGCTTCGATATCCTGCATGCCCGCGTAGAGCGCCTTACCAGAAGCGACCAGACCGTAGAGATTACTGCGCTGGTTGTTCAGCACGGACTCCAGAATTTGGCCCGCCGCATAATCGGGCGACTTAAAGCCCGGCATGCGGTACGCGGTCGCCAAGATATCGTAAGGCTGATCGCTGTCGACGCGATACGTTGCCGCTTTGATTGGACGCAAAGCAACCGCCGGGCGCCCCGGCAACGCTGCTGCGGGGATCGAGCCGAAATATTTCGCGACCGCCTTGACGGTCGATGGTCCATTGACATCGCCCGCGATCACAAATACCGCGTTGTTGGGGTGATACCAGTTACGGTAGAGGCTGCGAAGCTGCGGAGCGTTGATCTGATGGTTGAAGCTATTCAGCGTACCGAGCGTGTCGTTAGCGTAGGGTGTCCCTGCAAAGAGCGTAGGTAAGATCGTGCGCAAGAAGAGTTTCTCGATGGCGACGCTCTCGTCTTGGGTGACCTCGTTTTTTATCGCCCCGCGTTCGATGTTCCAATCCCTTTGCGTAAGCGACGGCCCGCGGGCTCGCGATGCCTCCAAACGCAGGGCTACGTCGAGGTATTGCGCAGGCACAGAGAAGAAATACTGCGTGATCTCCCCCTGCGTGTCCGCATCGAGGTTGCCGCCCATCAATTCGCTGATGTCCGCGAGTTGCGATTCGCTGACGGTCTGGCTGCCCCGGAACATCATATGCTCCAGCGCATGTGCTTGGCCCGCATAGCGTTGTTCGTTGGAGCCAACCTTGTAATTGAGAACCACGGTCACTGCCGGCGCTAACCTATCGCGAACGACGATAACGCTCAGGCCATTGGGTAGAGTCGCTCTCGTGACCGGCAACGAATCGGCGCGAGCAGCTGCCGATCCGACGATCAGCAGCGCCACAAGGGCGAAACAAATCGAATTCAACAACGACAAAAGACGCAAAACATGCACCTCATACAGAAGAATGGCAGCCCGGCCTGTTCTATTGCCGCTCGCTCGGAGCCTGTCGCAAGGCGGCTAAGCTTCGAGAACAATCTCGCTAAGACGAAGCGAGCATCGCGCGCGCGCTAGGTTCGGCATCCAAGAGTTCGCGCAAGCCGCGGTTATCAGGTTGCGCAAGCTGTGGATCTTTACGTACGATCTGCTCGGCGCATTCCTTCGCGCGGCGGTAAATATCGACGTCGCGCACGAGGTCTGCAACCTTGAAATTGACCAATCCGGACTGCGCCGTCCCGGCGAACTCGCCCGGCCCGCGCAGCCGCAAATCTTCTTCGGCTATTGCAAAGCCGTCGCCTGAGCCGCTCAAGAACGCGAGCCGTTCCACTTCGATGGCTTCGTTCGGTGCGATCAGCAAACAATAAGAGCGCGCCGCGCCCCTTCCTACACGCCCGCGCAGTTGGTGCAGCTGCGCTAATCCATAGCGGTGCGCGTCCAAGACGACCATTACAGTCGCGTTCGCCACGTCAACGCCGACCTCGATGACGGTCGTGGAAACGAGCACGTCGAGATCACCGCGCACAAAAAGAGCCATCACGTGATCCTTCTCGCGCGGAGCAAGACGGCCGTGCAAGAGCCCCACCCGCAAGTCCGCAAATTCGCTGGTCCGCAGACGATCGTACTCGGCAATCACGCTGGTCAGCCCGCCTTCCGATTCCTCGATCGCCGGCGCCACGATATAGGCTTGTGCGCCGCGCGCCGCGTTTTTACGCACGAATTCGTACGCTTTTTTAAGTCGGCCGGTACGAAGCGTGAACGTTTCGATTGGCGTGCGGCCTGGTGGTAGCTCGTCCAGGATTGAGAGGTCCAAGTCGGCGTACACCGATTGCGCTAGCGTTCGCGGAATCGGCGTCGCCGTCATGTGGAGCGTGTGCGGCCACAAGCCCTTGGCGCGCAGTCTGGCTCGCTGCTCAACACCGAAGCGATGCTGCTCGTCGATGATCACCAAGCCGAGCTGCGCAAAATCGACCCCTTGGGTCAGCAGCGCGTGCGTTCCAACGGCCAGACGTGCCTCACCACTGGCCAGCTTACGCGTGGCCGCGGTACGCGATCGCGCGCCTTGGCTACCAAAGATCGCTTCGACCGTGATCCCAAGCGGCAAGAGCAGGGGCGCCAGTTTGGCTGCGTGCTGTGCAGCAAGAATTTCCGTGGGCGCCATTAGCGCCGACTGGACGCCGTTGCGGGCGGCCATCAGGATCGCGGCTGCGGCGACGAGGGTTTTCCCGCTGCCGACGTCGCCTTGCAGCAGCCGGTTCATCGGCGCCTCGCGCGCCATGTCGTGCCACACTTCTTCGATCGTGCGCCGTTGCGCGGCGGTAGGGCTGAACGGCAGGTGCTGTTCCAACTCCTCAAGCAGTTTCGGCGGCCGGGCCAGCGGCTGGGCGTGCTCGCTCGTTTCTCGCTGCGTCCGTTTGAGTTGCGCCGCTAGCGCCAGCGCCAAAAACTCAGTAAAGATGAAACGTTCGCGAGCAGCAGCCGCCGCCGGCGGCGCTTGCGGTGCATGGATTTGGCGGTAAGCGTCGAGCGCCGGCGGAAAGCCGAAACGCGCGGCGATCTTCTTTGGCAGTGGGTCCGTCGGCAGCGTCAGCATCGCGCCCAGATTGCGGCCGATCACTTGGCGGATCTTACGCGACGTCAGATTCTTGCTCGCCGGATACACCGGCACGATTTCGCCGCGATACTCCTCGTCTTCGTCGAGCACTCGGTGGATCCCGACGTTCATGGCCACGCCGCCGCGCGCCCGCGTAACTCGGCCGCGCACAAAGATGCGCTGGCCCTTGCGCAGCGCGCCGATCAAATACCCGCGCCCAAACCACGTAGCCATAAAGCGTCCGCTCTCATCTTCGATCTCCGCCTCCACAATCGGCAGGCGCGCGCGGCGCTCGCGCAGCCAAACGATCCGCCCAACCGCGTTCTCTTCGCTCTCGCTGCGCCCGAGATCTCGCGCCGGCGTCGGGGCGCGCAGATCATCGTATCGAAACGGAAAGTGGTTGAGCAAGTCGAGCGGCGTATTCACGCCCAGCTCCGCAAAGCGCGCGGCAGATTCCTTACCGATGCCGGCGAGATCGGTTAAGAGCTTCACGTCGCCGAACGCCGCAGCGATTTGGTCAGCGTATAAATCGTGCGTACCGCGGGAACGTGGACGCCGAAGAGTTCGGCAGTCTCGATCACAGCGCCGACAATCGGCTCGAGCTCGAGCGGGCGTCCGGCTTCCAGATCTTGGAGCATCGAGGTCTTGACGTCAGCCAAACGCGCTGCAAAGTTGATACGCTCTTGCACGCTGACTTCGAGGCGCACACCGGTGGCCGCCGCCACCCGCACGGTTTCTTCCATCAACCGTGCGATCAGCGAGCGCGTCGCCGGATCTTCCAGCATCGGTTTGATCGTCAGGTGCGTCAGGGCGCTGACGGGATTCAGCGAAACGTTGCCCAGCAGTTTTTGCCAGACCGCAGGCCGGATATCCGCAACGACCGGCGCATCCATCCCGGCCGATCGCAACAGAGCGCTCGTGCTTTCGGCGCGTGTCGAGTGGCCAAGATCCGGATCCCCCAAAATGTAGTTGCGCCCACCCGATTGGCGGACCGTCCCAGGCGTTAAGATCTCACCCGAAGTGTGGATGACGGCGCCGACGATCTGCCCGCGGGGAATCGCCGCGCGGATCGCGCCGCCGGGGTCAACGGTCTGCAGCGTTCGATCCGCAAAATACCAAAACGGGATCCCGTTTTGCAGCGGCACGATCGTCGCGCCTGCTTCGATCGACGGTATTAATTGGGGAACAACCTCGAGCAACTGATGCGCCTTGACGGCGACCAGAACGAGATCAAAAATACCGAGCTCTCGCAAGTCTGCAGCGGCCGCCACTCGAGCTGTGAACTGACCGCCTTCGCTCGTTACTCGAAGCCCGTCACGCCGGATCGCCCTCAGATGCTCGCCGCGCGCGACGGCCGCAACAGCGTTGCCGGCCAGCGCCAACGTCGCGGCGACGAACCCGCCGATCGCGCCGGCTCCAACGACTGCAATCCGCAATTTAGGAAAAGGCGACGCCCAGATTCGAACTGGGGAATGGAGCTTTTGCAGAGCTCTGCCTTACCACTTGGCTACGTCGCCGCGAGCGGGTAGCGGGAATCGAACCCGCGCATCAACCTTGGGAAGGTCGCAGGCTGCCATTACATCATACCCGCACTTGCGCGTCCGACCGTTCTGTGCACGCTTTGGCGACCCCTCGCCCTTCGATACCCATTCGGGCAGGCAAGCTCAGGATGAAACGCCCGCCTTCCTTTATATACATCGTTCATTCGTTGGCCGTCGAGCCGCCGGGCCCGTCCTGTACGAACCGACGCCGGAGAGCCAGGTTTCAATCGCATTGGGCCGGTAGAACGCGGGTACAACAGCTGCACTGTAAGGAGACAGTATGCCGGAAAACGATCGGGCGCTTTCGTTCGCAAAAGACATACGCCCGCTGTTTCGAGCGATCGACATCGACCACATGGGCCCGATGGGAGTTATGCTCGATGAGTACGAGTACATGTCCGATCCTAAGAATGCCCAAGCAGTCTATGACTCCCTGACCGGAAAGCAGGAGCCGCGGATGCCGCCGGGCGGACCGTATTGGGACGAAACGCACTTAAACGTATTCGAAGAGTGGATGGCGGGTGGTCGGAAGCCCTAAAGAACGCGGGCGGCGCTAGTCCAGCGTGGCGTTGCCGATCCATCCGCCGCTGCCTCCGATGGAAGCGCGTCTCGAACGCGAACTCCCGCCACCGGAAGCCGTCTTGTACGAACCAAAGTGGGATGGCTTTCGCTGTATCGCCTTTAGAGACGGTGATCAGATCTATCTCCAGTCCAAGGCGGGACAGCCACTAGGGCGCTATTTCCCCGAGGTTACGACCGCATTGCGCTCGCTCGGGGCGCCGGCGTTCGTTTTGGACGGTGAACTCGTCGTGCCGGTCTGCGACCGGCTGGACTTCGACCAACTGCTGCAGCGCATCCATCCCGCTGCCTCGCGCGTCAACATGTTGGCGAGCAAGTTTCCGGCGACGTATTTGGTGTTCGATCTCTTGGTCGATAAGACGCTTCGCGAAACCTGGAAGCTGCCGCTGCGCGACCGCAGGCCGCTGCTCGAGCGCTTTGCGGATCACTTCAAGGGCCAGGAACTTCTGCGACTTTCGCCTGCAACGCAAGATCCCAAAGCGATGCAGCGCTGGCTGCGAGTGGTCGGCGGCGCCCTCGACGGAATCATCGCCAAGGACCTTCACGCCGCTTACGCATCGGGCGAGCGAAGCGCCGCCGTGAAAGTCAAACGGATGCGTACCGCTGACTGCGTGGTCGGGGGCTACCGCGTCAGCAAAGATGGTCGATCCGTGGCTTCCCTCTTGCTCGGACTCTACGACGAAAGCGGAGATTTCGATTACGTCGGCTTCACGTCGGGATTAAGCGCGACGAAAAAGCGTGATCTACTCAATCAGTTGGAGGGGCTGCAAGGCGCATCAGCTTTTACGGCTCGTTCGCCGGGCGGCCCAAACCGCTGGAACCGGGGCGCAGAGTCTCAGTGGTTCCCCGTCCAGCCTTCATTGGTGCTCGAAGTCGAGTTCGATCACGTGACCAACGGGCGTTTTCGTCACGGAACGAAGCCCTTACGATTTCGACCCGATAAAGCGCCGCGCCAATGCACGACCGAGCAGTTGCAGCAGCCGCGCGGCGCATCGCCCTTCACGCTTTGCGATCCTTCGGCGTGAGCTCGGGTATTAGATGAGAGAGGTCGAAACGTCCGCGGTTTTTTACCATCGGATCCCAAAGATCGCCAACCTTGGCAATGCGCTCCCGCATGTTATCGATCCGAAAATCCTCGATCTCACAGCCTGACTCGATCTCATCCCATGTGGCCGGCGCCGAAACAGTCGCGCGCGGCGTCGGACGGACGGAATAAACCGACGCTAAGGTTGCTCCCCACCTGTTTTGATTGTAGTCAACCAGAACGCGGCCCCTAGGCCGATTTTCCACGCGATATTCTGCCGTCGCTAACGCCGGATAGTGCGATGCGACCGTTTGCGCAAACGCCTTCGCAAACGTCCATACCGCTTTTTGCGTCGGGCCGCGCACGATCGGCACGTAGACGTGCATCCCCTTCGAGCCCGAGGTCTTCGGATAGCTCGGCACGCCGACGCCCTTGAGCCCATCCCGAACGACCAACGCAACCTCTCGAACAACAGAGAACGGCGCGCTGCCGGGGTCGAGATCGAAATGTAGGTAATCGGGACGGTCTACGTCATCGCATCGCGCGTACCACTGGTTGAGATCGATGCACCCCAGATTGATCACCCACAGAAGCGCGGCTACGTCATTGATCATCGGAAAGTCGATCGCGTTGCCGGAGCCATGCACGATCCGGCACGTCTGTAGCCACTCCGGCTGCGGCTGCGGGGTGCGTTTCATGAAGAAGAACTCACCGCCGATCCCGTGCGGATAACGCTTCATGACCATCGCACGATCTTTCAGATGCGGCAATAGAACGGCCGCGACATCCGCGTAGTACTGCAACAGGTCGCCTTTAGTGACGCGAAGCTGCGGCCAAAAGATCTTGCCGAGGTTCGTTACCCGCACGTCGTGCATCCCGGCGCGAACCGTGGCATCATTTGCGTCCCTGGGGATGGCCAGGCCTCGCTTGGGACTCACGCGAAACCGTCCGGCGTGCAGTGGGTGTATAACACGTCAACGCCTCTCTTTACGCTCTTGATGGTGGCCCTCATGGTCGGCATCTCCTGCGGCGCGCATGTACTCGTGCGCCGCCTTGCGCCCCACGAAGTGCTCAAACGCCACAACGACGTCACCGGTTTTGCGTCCTCGCTGGTGGGCATCATCTACGCGGTTCTGTTGGCCTTTGTCGTCATCGTCGTCTGGCAAGAATTCGACGCTGCCACGTCCGTTTCGCAACAAGAAGCGAGCGCGGTCGGTGATCTTTACCACCTCGCCTATGGTTTACCGCCGGCGCAGCAATCGAAACTGCAACACGATCTGGCACGCTACATCAACCTGATGATCAACGATGAGTGGCCGCTGATGCAGTATGGCCTCAGCAGCGCGAAAACCGAGCGCGCAGGCCACGTCATCCTGCACGACGTGATGGACATTCAGCCGCGCACTCCTGCACAGGGTACTGTTTTTGCAACCGCGCTGCAAATGGTGCAGACATTCTTCGATGCCCGCCGCCAGCGCCTCAGCGAGAATGTCACCGCCGTTCCCCCCATTCTGTGGTTCACTTTAATCGTCGGCGCCATCTTTACGATCGGGTTCACCTTCTTCTTCGGGATGGACAACGGCAAGATACAGCTCACGATGACGGCCATCATCGCGGCGCTGATCGCGCTGATGTTCGTGCTGATCATCGAACTCGACTTTCCGTTCCGCGGCGGCACGCGCATTGGCCCGGGCGACTGGGTCGAGCTTCAGCGCAATATGGGAACGGGCCTAACTGAGAATGTTTATCGCCCGTGAAATGATGATGCCGATCGTCGTCAGGGAAACCATCGCTTCGGCCAGCATCAGCATCTTGGCCATGCGCGTAAGCGGGAACGTGTCGGCGGCGCTGAGCGCCGTAGCCGTGCTGAATGAAAGGAAAAGGTAATCCACAAAGAGCGGCTTCCATCCCGAATCTACGCACGGCAGGTCGGCCGATTTGGGATCCATTTGGGGAAACAGGAAGTCGGCGGCGTCAAACTGGCTGGCCGACGAGGCATGCGCGCGCTGTTCGGGGCCACCCGCATCTAACTCCCAATACCACTGTGCAAACACGAGAATGTTCGTCAGCCAAATCTGGATGCCGGCTACGAGCAGATGCTCGCCGCTGGCCGGAGCAACGTGGGCCGGCCGATGCAACAGCGAACTCACCAACAGGACCAGGGAGGCGATATTGAAGAGGTTGACGATCGCGATCAAAATGATCGACCAGAAACGCTGAGCCGCTGTTTCGTGGTGACGCACCGGAGCGACGATCGACAGTGGGATCAGCACAGCCAAGACGAGGACCGGGAAAAGCCATAACGGCCCGAAGGTGAACTTCGAGGGCAACGAGATGTACAATAGCAGTGCCGCGATGACCGCTAGCGATGCATGCCAGCGCGGTTCGTCGTTCGCGGAGGATCGAGCGGCCATCAGAGGCCACCTTCGCGTCACTTGTCGCGTTTGCTTGCCAAACCGGGGATACGTTGCACACGTACCTCAGAGACATCCATAAACTCGATGTTCCAACTGGAGCGCGCGACCGAATACGCCGGCGCACACGGCCCACATGCGCTGCTCGCAATGCGCGACTCGGACGTCCTATTCGAAGAGTACGCCAGCGGCTGGGACAGCCAGCGTGTTCACGCGCTCTACAGCGGCACCAAGAGCTTCTGGTCGATCGCAGCAGCCGCCGCAGCGGAAGACGGCCTGCTCGACCTGGACGAGCCGGTTGCGCGCAGCATTCCAAGTTGGAATGAAGGGGCCAAGGCCCGCGTGCGCATCGAGGATCTGCTCGGCTTAATCTCGGGCCTCCCCTTTGGTGGGCTCGGCGCGGGCGTACCAACCTTTGAAGATGCGATCGCAAAACCACTCGCCCACGAAGCACGCACGACGTTTACTTACAGCGGCATCCCGTTGCAAGTCTTCGGCGGTGTACTGAGCAAGAAATTAGCTTCGCAGGCGCTGACTCCGCTTGAATACCTCAAAGCCCGCATCGTCGATCCAATTGGGCTGCGCATTGGGTCCTGGCGCAAGCTCAAAGATGGAACCGAGACCATGCCAACCGGCGCGTTTCTCGCCGCACGCGAGTGGGCAAAATTCGGACAGCTGCTCGTGCAGCGCGGGATTTGGGAGGGCACGCGCATCATCGAAGAATCCTCGATCACCGCGTGCTGGCGGCCGGGGACGGTTAACCCGCGGTACGGGCTCGGATTTTGGCTCTATCAACCGGGCGAGACGGACTTTGTCGCATACTCATCGGGCGCCGGCGGGCAAGGGCTCTACATCATTCCCTCTCAGGGCGTGGTCGTCGTGCACTTTGGGCAGAGCAAGAGCTACAACCACGAACGCTTTTTGCGGCGCTTGTTGCCCACGTAGAGCGGAGGGTTTCGCAAGGGGTCGCGGTACCGTTTTTCCATGCATCGTGGGTTGCACGTGCTAGCGCTCAAGCCGTGAGCTAAGGCCGCTCCCCCGCGTGGTCGATCGCACTGCGGATCAAATCGACGACGTGATCGTCCGCTAGCGAATACCACAAGTGTTTGCCGTCGCGGCGCCGTTTGACCAGCCCGTGCATCCGAAGAAGCCGCAAGCGCGCTGAAATCGTCGAGAGCTCCTCATCGAGCGCCTGCGCGAGATCGCCGACGCAGTATTCGTTTTCCAGCAGCAGCGCGATGATTTTCAGGCGGCCGGGCTCGGATACTGCTGAAAATAGGGTCGCGGCGCGCTCGAGCTGCATGCGCGTGAACTTGTCGTGCTGCGCCGCTCGCACTGCCGCTGCAAGAGGTTGGTGCGCCACATCACCGCAGTCGGCGGCTTCAACCTTCGGATCCATTTCTGTAGCCTTCCAGTTATTAGCGTCATTTTCAAGCGAAGCCTGCTACGCTTAATCGATTGATGAATTGTTCGACTGTGGGTGTTTGCGACCATCGCGTGAACGCTAGGACACGAGGGTTGGCACGGCAATTACTCTACGCATGCCGTTTTGTCGTCGGGCATCGTTCGCCGTCGCGCTCATGCTAGCGGTCTTTGCGTTCGTGCCCGTACCGTCGTATGCGGCAGGCGCGAGCGCCTCTTTGGGCGGGATCGTAACGAAGGACAACGCTCCCGCACCAGGCGTGACCGTGACCGCAAGCGGAAACAACGCTGTCTTCAAGACCTTGAGCGACGCCAGCGGCCGCTTCAGGTTTGCGTCTCTGCCGCTTGGAACGTACGACGTCGAAGCGACATCCGGCGACGCCCGCGGCAGGGTCATCGTCGATCTCGGCAATGACGGCGCCGCCGTAACCCTGGCGCTCACCGCCCTGAAGGTGCTTGGGTCGGTAGACGTGGTCCGTTCTGCGACGACGCGCGGAAGTGGGAGCGACGTGGCGTTGAACAGGACGGCGCTAACGCGCTTGCCCTTCGTCAACCGCTTCCCTGAAATGTTGATTCAACTTCCGGGCGCAGTGCGCGGGGCGAACGGCGTCGTGCATCTCAACGGCGACCACGGCGTGATCAATTACCTCATCGACGGCGTCTCGCTTCCGCAGGCGCTCAATCGGGACATCGGGAGCGAGATCAACCTCAACGATGTCTCGTTCATCGACACGATTGAAGGAGCCTATCCCGCGCAATACGGCTTGAAATTCGGATCGGTCGTCAACGCGTCGACGTTGGCTGGTAGGGGGGTCGCCGGTTTTTACGGCGACGGATCCTACGGTTCGTATACCAATCTCAACGAAACGCTTGGATATCATTCGCCGATCGGCGAGCGAGGCGGCATGTCTTTCGCGCTCGGCGCCGAGAAAGCCACTCGTGGACTTGATCCGCCCAACTTCGGCTCGCCGCACAACAACACTAGCGGAACAAACGAATTTGTCCATTTCGCCATTCCGCGCGGCGCAAATAACTTCACAAACGTCACGCTCATCCACAGCTACAACACGTTCCAGATTCCCAATGACATAGACGGCGGCGAGCCTGCGAGCACCGACGACAACGAAACACAGGAGGACACGTTCCTCAGCGTCCAGTTTCGTCAAGCGCTCGGCCATACGGGCGCGCTGACCTTTGGGGCGGCCCTCAAGATCTCGCGCATCCGAGACTTCGCCGATCCGACCAACGACTTCATCTACGGCGAAGCGCAGCACATCGCGAGTGGCGGCGCGCCAACCGACTGCGCCAATGCGCTCGTCACGGGAAACTTCGGGCCGACAACGTGCGCCTATTCGCTTTCAAGCGACCGTACCGCCGTCGATTATATCTTCCAAGGCGACTATTCTCGTCAGGCAGGTCGCCACGATATTCGCGCGGGCATCACCTACGATGCGGCGCGCGTGCTCAAGAATTATGTGGTGACGCTGCAGCCGAACAACTTTCTCGCACCGATTCTGGCTCCGGGAACACCGAATGCGGCGATGACCGTCGTAGACAACCGCCCAAATATCGGGAACACCCACCAGTCATACATCCAGGACAGCTGGCGGATGAGCGACCACTGGGAAGTGGATTACGGCCTGCGCTACGATTACTTCAACATCAAGTCGACCGAGTTTTCGCAAGGCTTCGGTAGCTTCAGCCCCCGTCTGAAACTGACCCGTTTCTTCTCTCCGCGTGCCAACGTCTATGCCTACATCGGCCGATTTTTCGAGCCGTTCTCATTCGAGAACGTGAGCCCCCAGGCCGCGCAGCTGCTGAATCTCCCGTTGCAACCCTCGGTTGCGCAGTTCGACCTCAAGCCGGAGCGCGACACGCAGTTGGAGTTCGGCGGACACGTGCCGCTCGGGAACGGGTCACTCGGCTTTCGCGTGTGGCAAAAGAACGCCGTGGATCTCATTGACGACACGCAAGTCGGCGTGACGCTGCTGCACCAAGACATCAACTACGCGGTGGGGCGTCTCTCGCAGGAGGCGGTGAACTACGTGCAACCGCTTGCGCGCAACGGTCGCGCTTACTTCTCGGTTGCGCACACCCTTTCGCTGAACAAAGGCTGCGAGACGCAGCTCCTGGCGCCGTGCTTCGGGTCGCCGACGGACTTCACGCCCGCCGATCACGACCAAAGTTACAGCGTCAACGGCGGCATGCTTCTTAACGATCAGCGAGGGGGATGGTTTTCGGTCGACGGGGAGTACGGCAGCGGACTATCCTCAGGCATCTGTCCGGCCGACACCCCGGGGTTCTGCAAGCGGACGCCGCACACAACGTTCAACCTAGAAAAAGGCATCAGCATCGGCCCGCATACGGCGCTTACACTCGACGTCCAGAACCTGCTCAACACCCGCTACTTCGTTACGATTTTAAACGCGCAGGGCAATCACTACGCTCCGCCACGGACCTTCAGCGTTGGAGTCCGGTTCGGAGGTCCCTAAGGCAGGGTGCGCCCCGCCTCCGCAGTTGCACAAACGTTCTCGGGACAGGCTTCGGCGCCAAATGAGCGCCTGCTTGGCTGCATGAAGCCCGCCCAGGGCGGGAACGATGAGCAATAGTTAGCCCGTTTTCCTAGCGGGTCTTAACGAAGGAGGCGAACTCCAAACATGAACCGCGTTTTCATTCACCGAGCGGCCGCCGGGCTGCTGGCCGCGACGCTGACCGCGATCGCCCTACCGACCGCGCCTGCCCTTGCCGACGGCGCCGCCAGCACCCGTAATATTATCCTGGGCGGTGCGGCCGCCACGCTCTTGATCATCAATCACAACAAGAAAGTACACGAGCGCTATGCCGAGGACGCCCGTCGCCAAGCCGCAGCCGAGCAAGACGCCCACAACGCGTGGCTCTCCTACCAAGACGAAACGAGTGCCTACAACAACGAAGTCGCTTTGAATCGCTCGCTTCAGCACGAGGTCGCGCTGCAACACCAGATCGTCGTCGCTCAGCGGCAGCAAATCACAAAAGAACAGCACCAGCTCTCGATGGTGCGATCGCAACAGCCGGTCGCAAGCCGCCCGGTCACGCAGGTGGCTCAAAACGATCAGCCATCCGGCGCGGGACCCTTTATGCAGCAGACGACGTCGATGACGACCGCGCGCGTTGCAGCCAGCCGCCGGGCGCATCAGCGACCACCACAGAGGATCGCCGCGCAAGCATTCGGGTGGGGAATCTTCTAAATGCCTAACGTCGCGCTCACCGCAGCCGCCGCAGCGGCGTTTCTCCTGAGCGGCTGCGGTTCGCATGGCGCGACAAACCCGGGATCCGAAACCTCGAGCGCGCAAACACCGACGCAGCTCGCCGATTCGATCACGCGCGCCATCTACGACAACAAACCCGACGTCGCAAGGCAACACTTCGATGACGCGCTCAAATCGCAGATCCAGGACTATCAGGTCCTGTTTCTCTCGCAAACGATGCACCGATTAGGCGATTACGATGGCGTCAAGATCATCCGAGTCGATGCCGACCATGCCCGCTACGCCTACCGTGCATTTTTCACGCAAGGCAAGATGGAAGTGAGACTGCGGCTGCGCGGCGACGGCAAGGTCGGCGCCTACCGCGTCGTGCCGGATCCCCCCGGACGACCCTAGGCGCTCAAACCTACCTCGTGCAAGTAAGGCTGATGCGGTAGTTATAGCCCGGTGACCGCTGGTTCCAGAACTTTCCAAGGAGCGCGCTCGTGATGGTGTCTGTGCTGATCGGTGCCTTGTTGCTCGGGGTCGTCGCGGGCCTTCGCAGCCTGACGGCTCCCGCAGCGTTGTACTTAGCCCGCGGTGGCATCGCCGGATACGTCCTGACCGTCGCGGCCCTGGGCGAGCTTGTCGGCGACATGCTGCCAAAGACGCCGCCACGCACGTTTCCGCCTGGGCTGATCGCGCGCATCGCGAGCGGCGCCTTCGTCGGCTGGATGCTGTGCGCGTGGCACGGTGCCGCCCCGGTCGCCGGCGCCCTCGTCGGCGTCATCGGAGCGCTGATCGGCACGTACGGCGGCAAAGCGGTACGCTTGTGGCTCATCGAGCGCGCGGGGGGCGTCGCGTCGGCGTTGATCGAGGACGTGGTAGCTATCGGCTTGGCGATCTGTGTCCTGTTCGGTATCGCACCCGTGCGCTAAATGGCGGCAAAAAAAGAAACGCCCGCACTCCTGCGAGACGGGCGTTTTACATGTGGTGCCGAGACGCAGAATCGAACTGCGGACACCAGGTTTTTCAGACCTGTGCTCTACCAACTGAGCTATCTCGGCACACGCTCCTACAGGGGAACCGCGCTGGGTTCAACGTCTAAAGACTCCCTCCCCTCACAAACGAGTCCATTGACGCGCGTGGAAGCAAGGGACTTGTGAACAGCAAACAAACGGCGGTGCAAGCGTTTGAAACCCTCGATATTCGCGCCGGCACCATCGTCGAGGCGGAGCCCTTAGCCGGGGCTCGCGCGCCGGCATACAAACTCGTCGTTGATTTTGGTGAAACGATTGGCACTCGCGCTTCAAGTGCTCAACTGACGGCAAACTACGCCGCCGACGCGCTTATCGGGATACAGGTCTTGGCTGTCGTGAACTTCCCTCCAAAGCGCATCGCCGGTTTCTCGAGCGATGTGCTGATCCTCGGCGTCCCGGACGCGACCGGCGCGGTCGTTCTCATCCGGCCCGATAGGCCGGTGCCCAACGGGGGACGCCTCTTTTAAGACCACGCCCTTCGAGGTGAAACCGACGCGTTCTCGCCACGGTCTTGGTCGGAAAGCGCACGAGGAGAACGCGTGAAAAACTTCTTCATCAGCCGGCCCATCTTCGCGGTGGTCTGCTCGGCGGTGATCCTGCTGGTCGGCCTGGTCTCGATTCCGTCCCTACCGATCGCAGAATACCCCAAGATTGCGCCGCCGGTGGTGACGGTCACTGCGTATTACACCGGCGCCAACGCCCAGGCGGTTGAATCCGCAGTAACAACGCCCCTCGAGCAAGCGATCAACGGCGTTCAAGGGTTGCGCTACATCGCGTCCACGAGCGGCAATGACGGGACGAGCCAGATTACCTGCACGTTTGAACTGGGCCGCGATCTGGATCAAGCGGCTAACGACGTGCAGAACGCGGTAAATTCCGCATTGGGGCGCCTGCCTAACGAAATCAAACAAACCGGCGTTACCGTCAGCAAGAATTCCGGCTCTTTCACGATGGCGATCGCGCTGACGTCGACCAATGCGAAATACGATGCGCTCTACTTAAGCAATTATGCCGACCTGCAGATCACCAACGCGCTCAAGCGAGTTCCCGGGGTTGGCGACGTTTTGATTTTTGGCGAGCGCAAATATGCCATGCGCCTATGGCTCAATCCGCAGAAGCTCCAGCAGAATCGTCTTGCCGCCAGCGACGTCGTTTCGGCGCTGCAGGAGCAAAACGTGCAAGTTGCGGCCGGCGCCATCGGCGCTCCGCCGGCGCCACAGAACCAACCCTATCAGATTGCCGTCCGGGCGATCGGGCGGTTAAGCACGCCGGACCAATTTTCCCAGATGATCCTGCGCGCGAATCCCGATGGCGGCTTCGTGCGACTGGCCGACGTTGGACACGTTGAACTCGGAGCTGAAGACTACTCGAGCCGTTTGAGCTACAAAGGCAAAACCGCCATCGGTCTTGGCATTTTGCAGCTATCTACCGCCAACGCTCTCCAGCTCTCGAAGGGCATCCGCAGCGCGATGGCCACGCTCTCGCAGAAGTTTCCGCCCGGCGTTCAGTATGAGGTCGCCTTCGATACGACGGACTTCGTCAACGAGTCGATCCGCGAAGTGCTGATCACGCTCTTGATAGCGATCCTCCTGGTCGTCGTCGTGATCTTTCTCTTTCTGCAAAACTGGCGAACGACGCTGGTGCCGTTTATCACGATCCCGGTTTCGCTGATCGGCACATTCGGTTTGATGAAGCTCCTCGGTTTCTCGATCAATACGCTCACGCTCTTCGGTCTCACGCTGGCTACCGGGCTCGTCGTGGACGATGCGATCGTCGTGATCGAAAATATCTCGCGCTTCATCGAGGAAAAGAAGATGGAGCCGCACGCCGCGGCCACCGAAGCGATGCGCGAAATCACTGGCGCAGTCATCGCGATGTCGCTGGTGCTTCTCGCGGTTTTCGTGCCGGTGGCGTTCTTTCCGGGAACGACCGGCCAGCTCTACCGGCAGTTCGCCCTAACGATCGCGTGCTCGATCACGATTTCCGCTTTCAATGCGCTTACGCTCACGCCCGCGCTGACTGCGCTCTTTGCCCAGGGCGGCCTCGCCAGACCGCAAAACCGTTTCTTTAACACCGTCAATCGGATCATCCAAACCACGAGGTCCGCCTATCGGCGATCGTTGCCGCTTGTCCTCGCCCGCACGCCGCTGGTCATCGGTCTGTTTGTCATTGGCCTGATCGTTACGTTCATCTTGTTCCGCACGACGCCGACCGCGTTTGTGCCCGACGAGGATCAGGGCTACTTCATCGTCACGATTCAGACACCCGAAGGCAGTTCGATCGATGCGACCTCGCAAGTAATCCGCAAGGTTGAAGGCATCATTGGGCAGCAATCGGAGGTCGTAGCGGAGTTCTCCGTCGCCGGCTTTAGCTTCGGCGGCTCAGGCCCAAGTCACGGCATCATGTTCGTGCGCTTAGCTCCCTGGAGCGAGCGCCGCGGAAGCGCGCATTCGCTCGATTCGATCTTAGGACGCATACAAGGTCCGTTCTTCGGCATTCCAAACGCGCAAGTGTTCGCATTCAATCCGCCGCCCGTTCAAGGCATCGGCAACGTCGGCGGTTTTCAGTTTGAACTTGAAGACCATCAGAATCTCGGGCTGCCGGCGCTCATGGGGACGGCCTTTGCCTACATGCGCCTCGGAAATCAGGATCCGGCGCTCAAAAACGTCTTCACAACCTTCCGCCTGAACAGTCCGCAACTCGTCCTGGACGTCGATCGCGGCAAAGCTCTGGCGGTTCACGTGCCGCTACAAAATATCTTCAGCACGCTTCAGATCGATTTAGGATCGGAGTACGTGAATGACTTCGACTATCTGAACCGTTCGTATCGCGTATACGTCCAGGCGGCCGCCCCATATCGCGCTCGGATTCCGGACCTAAGCCAACTTTACGTGAGCAACGACAACGGCGACGTGATGCCGCTCACGCAGCTCGTGAAGGTCACGCGCGAGACGACCGCCCCGATCATCACCCACTACAACCTCTTCCGCTCGATCGAAATCAATGGTCAGGCGAGCGCGGGCCATGGCTCAGGCCAAGCGATCGTGGCGATGCAAAAGATCGCCTCGCAAGTAAACCCGCCCGGCATCGGCTACGAATGGTCGGGGCTCTCATTGGACGAGATCCAGTCCGGCAACCAAACCATTATGATCTTCGCTCTGGGCATCGTTTTCGTGTTCCTCGTGCTTTCCGCAAAGTACGAAAGCTTCACCGATCCGCTGGTCATCCTCTTCGCCGTTCCGCTAGCGATCTTCGGCGCGCTATTGGGCCTTAAGTTGCGCGGATTTCAGAGCGACGTATTCGCGCAGGTCGGCTATGTGATGCTGATCGGATTAGCCACCAAGAACGGCATCCTGATCGTGGAGTTCGCCAATCAACTCCGCGCGCGTGGCGCGAGTATCGTTGAAGCCGCACGCTCGGCGGCCGAAATCCGCTTACGGCCGATTCTGATGACCTCGCTGGCCTTCACCTTCGGCGTTGTGCCGCTTGTCTTGGCGACAGGCGCCGGCAGCGCAGCCCGCCGCTCGCTCGGGACAGCAGTTTTCGGCGGAATGATCGTATCGACGCTCTTGAGCCTGTTCATCATTCCGGTGCTCTACGTCGTAATCGAAACGGCGAAAGAACGCCGGCAGCGAGCCCGCGCGCCGATTTCCGGCGACGGCGAGGCGCGGGGTGGCGTGGCGATCGAAGCCCCCATTTCGCCTGTTCCAAAAGTCTAATCTTCGCAAAAGAGCCCCGCAGGACGCGGGGCTCTTTGTATATGGCGACGCTGAAGGGGCTCGAACCCTCGACCTCCGCCGTGACAGGGCGGCGCTCTGAACCAACTGAGCTACAGCGCCACGCCGGCGCATCTTTAGTGGTGGGCACGGTTGGGATTGAACCAACGACCCCCCGCGTGTGAAGCGGATGCTCTCCCACTGAGCTACGCGCCCGCCGGGACCCGTCAGATTATACCACTCGCGAGCAGCCTCCCTCTTCGGGTACAACCCTTGCGATGGAGTTGCTGACGTTCGGTCACGGCATCGCTTCCGCGCAAGAACTCGCGGAGCTCATTCGCGACGTCGAAATCGAAGTTGTCGTCGACGTGCGCAGCGTTCCGAAGAGCCGTCGCCATCCGCAATTCTGGCGCGAAGAAATGCAAGAGTGGGTGCCGCAGCTGGCGGCCAGCGCGTACCGTTGGAATCAAGCCTTAGGGGGGTTTCGAGCGGCGCAGCCCGCATCGGCGAACGTGGCATTGCGCCACCCGGCGTTCCGCGGCTACGCCGATTATATGGAAACCGAGGCCTTTGCGGACGCACTCCGAGCACTGGTGCACGACGCCGGGCAAAAACGAACGGCGATCATGTGCTCGGAGAGCCTGTGGTGGCGCTGTCACCGACGCTTGATTTCCGACGCGGCTGCGTTGCTGCACGGGGTTGACGTCTCGCACCTCTTTCACGATGGCAAAGTCGCGCCCCACGTCCCCACGCAGGGCGTGCGCGTTTTGGACCCGCAACATCTGCGCTACGACGTGCTCACCGATGCGTGATCGGCGCCTAGCCAGGATCGTGCGCGCCTGTCGGGACATTCCGATTTTACCGCCAAGGACTTCCGCACGTGGGTCGGCACGGTAACCTCCGAGACGATCCAGCAAGTCGCGCACCGGCTTGGGAATACCTCCGCCGTGTGCCGAAAATCTTACGTGCATCCGGCCGTGATCGAGGATTACTTGCGGGGAGCAACGATCGGCGCGACTCGCAAAACGCGGGCGACCAAATCGAAGGCGCCGGGGCTCAGCGCGGAGGAGAAAGCCACCTTGCGACTGCTCAAAGAGCGCACCGGAAAGACGTTATGATCGCGGCGCTGGTGCTGGCCGGTGCTTTGGCAGACGCGAGTCCTGCGCCGGCGCCGTCCCGCGTTTTGGCGGGCGACCGATACGCGCACCATACGGTTTCGAGCAGCGCACCGGGGTTGCAGACGATGTTCGATCGCGGCCTGACGCTTTTCTACGCCTACAACGGCAGCCAAGGCGCCCACGTGTTCCAAGCGGCGGTCGATGCCGATCCGCGCTTTGCCATGGGATATTGGGGGCTGGCACTTTCTTACGGGCGCGATATCAACACCGATCTGACCGAAGACCATTTCAAACGGGCGCACGCGGCGATCGAGAAGGCCGCTTCGCTCGAAGCCGGGTTGACTGCCCCCGAACGTGCCTACGTCGATGCGATGCGCCTGCGCTATGCCGGCGCCTGGCGCGATCGCGACAACGATGAGGACGCATATCGCCATGCGATGGGCATCACCGCGGCGCACTTTGCGGACGACGACGATCTGGCCGCGCTGTATGCCGAAGCGTTGCTTGAAAATTCTCACCAGAATGTCTGGAAAGCCGGCACGAACTCCCCCGCCACGCCGGATACGACGACGATGGTCTCCGTGCTCGATCGCGTGATCGCACGTAACCCTGAGCACATCATGGCCAACCACCTGCTCATTCACATCTTTGAGTCGGCTGTGGATCGCACGCGGTCGATCGCGGCTGCCAAGCGCCTTGATGCGATGTCCTTTGCGCCCGAAGACGAGCACCTGGCCCATATGCCGGCGCATACGTGGATCGACATCGGCGATTACCGGCGTGCTGTTGCATCCTCCAAGCGCGCGATTGCGCTCTTCGATCGATATCTCGCTCAGCCCGACCTCGATCGCGCGCACAAGGGCTACTTGGGACATGACATCAGGGTCGGCTGGGGGGCCGCGTTGATGCTGGGCAATTACGCGAGCGCACGCTGGTTTGCAACGCGTCTTTTAGACAATGCCGGCCCCGACGATCGATACGGCACGGCAACCGCGCTACGCTTTGGCGATCCGCAACCGTTCGCTCCAGTCAATCCCAAGGATCCCAAGGACTCGCTGCACGCGTTTGTTGCTTACGCAGACCTTGTTCGTGGCAACATCGGCGCGGCGAAAGCCGAACTCGCTCCACTGTTTGACCCGCAGGTAAGGAACAATTTCGTCTGGGTCCTAGAGGGGCGCCTGGCCCTGATCCAGGGTGATCGCAAGACCGCCGAGGGCGACTTTGCAAAAGCAGTTGCGCTTGAAAAGGATCAGTACGGGGGCGAGAATCTGCCAAGTTTTCCTTCGCAAGAACTGATGGGTTTCGGCTTGTATAGAGCCGGCGATTTTAACGCTGCAGAGCGGAGCTTCAGAGACGCGCTCAAGCTCTATCCAAACGATCCGCGCGCCCTGTTCGGCTTGAGCCGGACGCTTCAACGAGAAGGAAGAGCGCCCGAAGCGCAACGCACGCTGGGGGCCTTCCAAAAATTGTGGCAAGGCAGCGACACGGCGCTTTCGATCGACCAACTCTGAAGGTACGGGGATCACGCGCCCAACCGACATCGCGGCAAATGGCGGTTGCCGCGACATCGATCGGCCACGTGGCGCGCGAGAAACTTTACCTTAGTTCTTCTCACGCACAGCTTGGGCAAACGCCGCCAACAGATCGCTCATCGCGAGCGCGCCGTCGGCGATTCGGCCGCGCAGTCTTTTCGGTCTTCCCCGCAGGGCTTCGCGCTGCAAGCGCTGATGCGAGGCGTCCGAAAGGATCTTCTTGCGGCGTTGATGGCTCTCTGAAATGATCCAATGGTTCATAACGCCTCTCTCCTCGAGCGAAAAATTGCAAGAAAAAAGCCTCCGTGTGCTTCGCGGAGGCCTTCAGTGAACGACGACGGCGCGCTTCGCGCTACGTACAACTCCCTGAAGGACAGGCTCCGCCCGACTCGCCCGTATTGACGAGCGTAGTAATATCAATGACGCGCACACACGCCATCGCGGGCTTGCGCTGAACAAAACCAATCGTAGAGTGTGCCTTCATTGCTACTCCTTTCTGCAAACGGTTTCCCTACTCTATCAAAGCCGCCCGCATATTGTCAAACGGTTTGCGGCTCTGCCGCAGCAATACGGCGGTACTGCTCCTCGCTCAACTCTATCGAAGCGGCGGCGATGTTCTCTTCGAGATGCTTTAGCGACGATGTGCCTGGAATCGGCAGCATTGCCGGACTGCGCCTGAGGAGCCATGCGATGGCGATTTGATGCGGGTTCGCGCGTCGTTCGGCGGCCACGGTTGCAATCGCCCCTGTCTTCGCAATGTCGCCGGCGTCGAGCGGGAACCACGGAATGAAGGTGAGCCCATCGCGCTCGCACGTGCGTAGAACCGGCTCCGATTCGAGATAGGCCGCGCTGTAGCGGTTTTGGACCGACGCGATCGGCATCACGCCGCGAGCGATTTTCAACTGATCCTGATCGACGTTCGAAACGCCCGCGTGGCGAATCTTGCCTTCTTCTTGCAACTGTTTGAGAGCGCCGATTTGTTCGGCGTACGGTACCTTAGGGTCCACTGCATGGAGTTGGTAGAGATCGATGCACTCTAACCGTAAGCGCTGCAAGCTCCCTTCGCACGCTTTGCGGAGCTGCTCGGGCCGGCCATCGCGTCCCCACTGGCCGGGCCCGCTGCGCGTTGAACCGCCTTTTGTCGCAATGACCAAATCGGCCGGATAGGGATATAGAGCGTCCGCAATCTGTTCTTCGTTGATTGCGGGGCCATAGGCGTTTGCGGTGTCGATGAAATTGACGCCCAAAGATACGGCGCGCCGCAAGACGGCGAGCGCATTCTCAGGATCGCTCGGGGGGCCCCACACCCCAGGTCCACACAACCGCATCGCTCCGAAGCCAAGACGATTTACCGTGCGATCGCCGATACAAATGCTGCCGGCATCGCCGGCGGTAACGATTGACTTCAAACGGTCTTCCCCCACGGCCGTAACGCGTGCGAATCACTTACCCGGAATCGGCCAGGTTCCCACTTCCAAGAGGGAGCTGCGAAAGTATTACGAAAGGGTCGGTGCGGAAGGGTCACTAGACCCGATTGATGTTAGTACGGTCGGTCTGTTTGTACCTTACAAGCGGACACGACAATCATTTGAGGGGCTAGGACGATCTTTTGACCACGACGCTCATACACGAACGGCTCAGCGCGCCGTCGGTTCCCGCCCCCAATCTCGAATCCGACCGTGCGCGCCCCACCAAAGTAGCGATCATAGAGTCGCAACGGCTGTTTTCCAAGGCGCTCAGCCTGATTTTGTCCTCGGATCCCGAGCTCCAGGTTGTGTGTGATGCCCCGTCGATCGAAGACGCGATGCTCGCCACCCGCCGTCCGGATGTCGTCATCATCGATATCGAACACTCGACGTCGCAGCGTTATTCCGTTATGGACGTCGCCGCGCTCGTTCAGCAGTGCCGCAAAGAACTGCCTAATGTGGCCGTCTGCATGCTGTCGGGACGCAGCGAGCCGGAACTGATGCATCGGTGCTTGAGTGCCGGCGCCAACGGCTACATCATGAAAGATATCATCCCGCAAGAGTTTCGCCAGGCGCTCAAGATCGTCGCTAAGGGAGAGCCCTATGTTGACGCTCGGTTGGCAGGCGGCATCCTCCGCCGGAGGACGCTGAATGTCGCGAATAACATCTGCGAGCTTTCGCGGCGCGAGATCGAGATCGTAACGCTGATCGCCAGGGGTCTCTCAAACAGGGGGATCGGCGCTCACTTGTCGCTTTCGGAGCAGACGATAAAAAATCACGTCAGCCGCATTTTTTCGAAATTGAATATTTCGGCGCGGTCACAAGCCGCAGCCTACGCGATCCGCAGCGGCTTCGCGTAAGCTGGTTTCCTTTACAGACTGCAACGTAGACAAGCCAAAAGATTTCGAAAGCAACCGAGCCCGTGAATTCACGTGGAAGGCAAGGAAGATCGCCGAAATATGGTTTCGCACCGTGTTCGGACTGCGACCAAGTTTTTTAGCGATTGCTTCAGTGGAACGGCCTTCGAGCAGCGCTTCGTACACGCGGCGTTGATTCGGGGTAAGCTTTACCGTGGCGGGCTTCTCATCGTTGAGCTGATCGATCTTTCGCGCGATCCAGCTATGCGGCCATGAAGTCGCCCGGTCTCGAGCGCGTGAAAGCCACGTACCCGATGCGGTGAGTTCGTAGATGGCAGCCGCAGCTAAGGCGGAACGCCATCCGTACGAAAAACTCTCAAACGCACTCCAGGAATCGGTCAGCGCCTCGAGCGCAGCGGTCGGATTACCCAGCTTCTGATGGGCTATTCCCGCGGAATAACCCATGAACGCTGCGATCCGGCGATCCGAAGCGTAGGCGAGTCCCGATTCCAGCACAAGTAAGGATCTGAACTTCTCGAGGTACGCACTCGATTGCGAAGGATCAACGCCGGCGAAAAGTTCAGCCAGAATCAGTAGCGGCGACCGCTCTTCTCCGTGTGTCGTTTCCCACCGGACTTCCGCGGCCAACGCATGTGCGTCGTGAAGCTGGTCGAGAGCGAAAGCTTCTTCGCCTCGGCTTTTGGCCAGCGATGCTCGATCCAGTAAAGCGAGAATTTTCCAAGCCGTCGAGGGGGCGAGCCGTGCCGATTCTTTGAGGTACCTGAAGGAAGCTAGCTCGTTGCCGGAGAGCGCTTCGATCCAGCCCAGCAAACGCGCGATTTGAAATCGCTCCAGCGCGAGTCCGTCGGTCCAACGCACTCGTACCGCGCTCGCTCGAAGACGCTTCGTCGCTTTGGGAAAGACTATCTCGCGACACAGCGCGCCCAGCGTGAACAGCGTTCGCGCGACGAAGACTTCATCGCGCTGCGCGGCCTTCTCGAACTGATCGAGCGCTCGCAGCAGCCACTTTGCCTGCCCGACCGCGTCGCCGCGGCCGATTTCGACCCACGAGCGCAGCGAGTAGCCGAGACCGCGATGGTTGTCATCAGCGGAGCTTTCAAGCGTCGCGGCCTCTTCGAGTGCGCGATCGTAGTCATGCAGCATCCAAGCGGCCACGCCGCGTTGGTTGGCAAGCAAAAACTTCAGTTCGGGGTCGCCGGCAACGTCGACGAGCGCTTCGGCCTCGGCGAAAGCCAGCTGTGCAGCGTGAAAGTTTGCGGCGTGGCAATGCCCGGCTCCCAAAAGAATGCACCGCTCCGCTTGCTGGGCGGGCGTGAACGGTGCCTGGGCGCGTGAGAGGTGGGCGACGCAATCGGCATACCTGCGCTCTCGCAGGAGCAGCTTCGCGCGTTCGAGAGCGGCCTGCGGTTCATCGATCAACTGGTCTAAGGCGGCGTGGCAAGCCGCGAAGTCACCGGCACGGTAAAGCCGCCGCACTTCCGTGAAGTCGGATCGAACAAGCAGCTCCCGAGAAAGCATCGAGGCACACTTCACGGTGCGCCTCGAGCAGTCCTTAGTACTTTTGTACTGGGCTGTTTGACCTAAGGTCCTCTCTCGTCTTTCGCCTCAGGCCTTCAACGCCGATTCAACTAGTGGAGCGGACCCCCGCCAATGGTGTCCTCCTGAAGAGGACCCCCGCCAATCGTGTCTTTGTGTAACGGTTCCCCACCAACGGCGTCCTTGTGCAATGGTTCCCCGCCAATGGTGTCCATCTGCAGGGAGCGGCCCCCGATCGTGTGCCCGCGCGAGGGAGTCGACTGCATCTGCGATGGGATCGCGGGGACCGTCGTTACTCCCGCGGCGCAGCCCGCGAAGGCGCCCGCCATCGCGAGGAGGCCCACCAATGCTAAAAACCTTTTCATTCTATGCCTTTCCGGCCAGGCCGGGGTCCGTGCCCAAAGTTTTTCCTGAGGAACCAGTATTCTAGTACAAAAAGACTAGTACTGCTAGTCTAAAATATGTGGCCCTGCCGATTGCGCTTTATGGCGCTCGCCTCCTGGGCGATCCTGATGCCATGTGGCTCCGCCCGTTTCACTCTCTCGTTCAAGAATCGTGAGAACGCTGGGTCGCTGCTAAGGCGTCGCCCACCGAAGTACCACTCGATTAGGCCAAATGGCCCCGCCGATGGCGACGAATAGGGGCTCCGGTCCTCGATTGCACTGCGCTATGCTTAAGCGGGCCAAAATAGGGCGAGGTCGCCATTTATGGTGCATCCTCGCATTATTGAGCCCCCGGGCCTGCTTTTAGCACACCCGGCGTTAGACTTTGTCTTTGCTGTTAGAATGGAGGAACATCATCAGTTACAGACACATCCTGGCCGCGGCGTTGTTAGTCGCCGTGAGCGCGTGCGCGGGCGGCGGCAGTCCTTCGAGCTTCACACCCCCGGCCGCGGTTCCATCACAACCACAAGCGATGCCCTTTGCGCTGGGCCCGCAAGACGCTACAAATCGCGCCGCGACGGCGCTCGAGAAGGCCATCGCGGGTGATCAAGCTATCGAAATCATTGCCTCGAAAGACTTCACGTTCGCCACTGGCCATACGTTTACGGCGTTCCCGGCATTCTGCTACGGCCCGCTGCCGAACGATGACCGCGACAAAAAGGACGGCAATGCCTTTCAAATCGGCGAGCATGACACCGGCGGCGGAGCGATCGCTGCCATCGACGGCAAAGGGACGATTACCGGAGACGGCGTCAACGCGAAGGTATGCTTCGCGCCGGTGACCGGTCTGAGCCTATACCTTGGCCCGGGCGTGACGTACACTGGGTACCTCTACCACACCGATGGAGACCACGACTAAGACACCTACTTCGCATCGCCGGCGGCCGGTTCGAACCGTGCCCCGGCACCATTTAACAGCGTGACATCGGCATAACAGAAAGAGCTCGCGGTAAAGCGAGCTCTTTGCTTTGTTAGCACAATAGAGCCCGCGCCGCAGCTGTCAGGGATGCGCCGCACCGTTATCGAAAAGCACATTGCATCTTGTAGGGAGTTCGCGCGTGCGGGCGGTTAGCTCAGTGGGAGAGCGCTTCCTTGACACGGAAGAGGTCAGTGGTTCAATCCCACTACCGCCCACCATTAGAAAATGTGGACGATCGGCACGCGCCGCCGCTGTGAGGGAAAGCCGGCACGCCGGCCCAAAAGAAGCGCCGTATGTCTTCCGCGATCGAAAAGGAGGAACGCTCGCCGGCGCTGCCTGAGCTGCGGCACACGGCCGCGCACGTGCTCGCTTACGCGGTGCAAGACCTCTTTCCCGACGCCAAACCGACGATCGGGCCGGCAATCGAGAACGGTTTTTACTATGATTTCGACCGAGCGTCGGCGTTCACGCCGGACGATCTCGAGCGCCTCGAAGCGCGCATGAAAGAAATCATCGCGGCGGGATATCCGATGACGGGGCAGACCGTCTCGCGCGAACATGCCATTGACTTTTTCAAAGACAACCCCTACAAAGTCGAGATCGCGCGCGAGATTCCGCCCGGCGAGCTGATCTCGCTCTACACAATCGGCGAGTTTACCGACCTCTGCCGCGGTGGCCATGCACACTCGACTGCCGAAGTCGGCGCCGTTAAGCTGACGAGCGTTGCGGGCGCCTATTGGCGGGGTGACGAGCACAAGCCGATGCTGCAGCGCATTTACGGCACCGCATGGCCCACTCAAGCTGAGCTCGAGGCGTATTTACAATTCTTAGATGAGGCTGCCAAACGCGATCATCGCAAACTCGGCCAAGAGCTCGATCTTTTTTCGATCGAAGACGAAGCCGGCGGCGGCCTCGTGTTTTGGCACCCCAAAGGCGCCATCATGCGGGAGATCATCCAACAGTTCATCCGCGAGGGGCTGCTGGAGCGCGGATACCAACCCGTCGTGACCCCGCACGTAGTCAGCGAGCGGCTCTTTGAAATCTCCGGACACCTTGAAAACTTCGGCCACAGCATGTTTGGGCCGCTCGAGGTCGAGGAGCAGCGCTTCCGGCTCAAACCGATGAATTGCCCCGGTCATATTCTGATCTACAAGAGCCATGGCCGTTCGTACCGGGATCTGCCGATTCGATACGCCGAGTTCGGCACGGTGTACCGCTTCGAACGCAGTGGGACACTGCATGGACTGGCCCGCGTGCGCGGCTTCACCCAGGACGACGCGCATCTTTTTTGCACGCCCGAGCAAGTGCAGGCGGAATTCGAACAGACCCTCGAGGAAGCGTTGCGGCTCATGCGCGCTTTTCAATTTTCCGAGTTCGAGTACTTTCTTTCGACGCGCGAACCTGGGCTGCGCGTGGTGACGGATGATTTAGCCGAAACGGCGATCCGCAACGCGCTGGAGAAATTCGGACTCGCTTACCATGTCGATGAAGGAGCGGGGGCCTTCTATGGCCCGAAGCTGGACATTAATTTGAAAGACGCTTTGGGCCGCAAGTGGCAGCTGGGCACGATCCAGGTTGATTCCGATCTGCCTCACCGCTTCGATCTGAAGTACCGTGGGAGCGACGGCGCCGATCACCGGCCCGTCATGATTCACCGGGCGCTCGCCGGATCGATGGAGCGCTTCTTCGCCGTGTTGATCGAGCATTTTGCCGGCAATTTCCCGGCCTGGATCGCGCCGGTCCAGGCGGTCGTGACGCCGATCTCCGAACACCAGGTCGAATTTGCACAAACAGTGCAAAGACAGCTGCGCGCAGAAGGTTTTCGCGTCGAGCTCGATCATTCAAACGAAAAGCTCGGATATAAGATCCGGCATTGGAAGACGCAAAAGGTGCCGTACATCTTGGTCGTCGGGAAGAACGAAGCCGCCGAGGGTACCGTTAACGTCAACGAACGGGGCGAGCTGGAGAAACGCCCTCCGATCAGCGTGGCCGACTTCGCAGCCGAACTGCGCAACCGAGTTGAGGAGAAACGATGAACCGCCTGCGCAATGCCGCCCTCGCCGCGATTGCCGTCCTTGCAAGCGCGTGTCAAGGCAGCCTGAGCTCGGAGCCCAGCCTGCCGTTTACGCCGCCGCCGAATGGTGGCGTGGGATCGAATGGCGGAGCGCCGTTATCCGGGGGATCGCCTCAGGCGAACTCGACGCCGGGAACCGTAACGACGCAGACCGCAAGCTATGCGCTCTCTGCGGCTTCCGACGGCTTTGCATGCGTGCAGAGCAACGGCTACGGGTGCCTGCTTCGGTTCAACATCCCAACCCAAAGTTCGGGGCATGCGCCGAAGGCGGCGCCCTCCGGTACGCCGCGCACTCCTGTGCCGAGTGCATCGCCCGTCTCACCGCTAGAGGACGCAGTCTCAAATCCAAGCGCATCGCCTAGCGCCGGCCCCACTCCGAGCGGGCCGACGATGGCTCTGACGATGACCGCACTGCCGAACGACGCGCCCAAGATGGTGATCAATAGCAAGGCGCCGGTTGCGACGACCGCGCTGGTGCGCGTGTTACTCGTTACTTCGGCCGACTTCACGCTGGACGGTCGCGCCCTTGCACAGTTCACGCTTCCGCAGCCCGAACTCGTCGATCGTGGTTTCGCCGTTCAACTGTTTGAGGAAACCGTCCACGGCAAGAAGCACACAACGAACGCCATCCTCACGATTGCAAAATCCGCCCTCAGCGGTGGCACGCTGACCTTTGGGTTCACCGCGCCAAAACTGACGATCCCGAAAGACCGCCACTACTTGGTCGTGCTCTACGGCGACGCGCGTCCGGCCACGCCCACGCCTTTGCCATCGCCGCCATCGAGCTACGCTCCCGGCAACTCGTATCCGAACCCGAACCTGAATCCGAACGCTCCCTTCCTGACGCCGTCGCCGCTGCCTACGCGCTTCTAAAATGAGCGCGCTCGCCGCAGCGCCACCGCTCACGCGCACACAGCGAAACACGTTTATCGCGAGTTTCCTCGGATGGACGCTCGACGCGTTCGACTTCTTTTTGGTCACGTTCGTGATCGTGCAGCTCGCCAAAGACTTTCACCGTGCGATTCCGCAAGTCGCGTTTGCCATCACCGTGACGCTGATGCTGCGACCGCTCGGCGCGTTCATCTTCGGCCACTTTGCAGACCGCTACGGGCGCCGCGTGCCGCTGATGGTCGATATCGCCTTCTACTCGATCATCGAGCTCTTGACGGCATTCTCGCCGAACTTCACGGTGTTCATCTTATTGCGGGCGCTTTACGGCATTGGAATGGGCGGCGAATGGGGCGTCGGCTCGGCCCTTGCGATGGAAAACCTGCCTGCGCAGCGGCGCGGTCTCTTCTCGGGCATCCTGCAAGAAGGATATGCGCTTGGCTTCTTGCTGGCCGGCGCCGTGTTTTTCGCGATGTCGCATTTTTACCCGCAACATACGTGGCGGGCGATGTTCGTGGTTGGCGTCTTGCCTGCGCTCCTGATTCTTTTCATCCGCGCGCACGTGCCCGAATCCGCGGCGTGGCTAGCCGAGCGCGCGAAGGGGACAGCCGCGCGCAGCGCAACCGCAATCCAGGGCTATGCGATTGGGCTGCTGATTGCAGGTGCGCTTTTTTACACCGTCTTCACGTTCGCGCCGGCTTACACATGGTTCGCGCTGGCTGCGGCACTCGGCGTCGTCGCGCTTTCGATCGTGCTGTTCACGAAGTCAGCGGAAGGCAGCCACGCGAACTGGCCGCTGTTTCTCTACGCCGTGCTGCTGATGGCGAGTTTCAACTTCATGTCGCACGGCACGCAGGATCTCTATCCGACGTTCCTGCAAAAGCAGCACGGCTTCGATTCCGGCAAAGTCTTTGCGATCAACTCGATCGCCAACATCGGCGCGATCTTCGGCGGCATTCTCTTCGGCGCGCTCTCGCAGCGCTTTGGTCGTCGGCGCGCGATCGTCGCGGCGGCCTTGCTCGGCATGCTGATGATCCCGCTGTGGGCCTTCTCGCCAACGCTTGTCTTGCTCGCGGCGGGTGGTTTCCTCATGCAGTTCATGGTGCAAGGCGCGTGGGGCATCATTCCGGCGCACCTCAACGAACTTTCGCCTGCCGGTGCGCGAGGCACGTTCCCCGGATTTGTCTACCAATTTGGAAATTTTCTGTCCGCCGGCGCAGCGCAAATCGAAGCGCAGTTTGCCACTACGCGCTTTGCGCGACCTAACGGTACGGCGGATTACGGCCACGCGATGGCGGTCATCGCACTCGTTGTTTTCGCCGCAGTCATCATCTTTACGGCGATCGGCAAGGAAGCGCGCCAGCTCCATTTTGGAGCCTCGCGTTTTCTCGGGAAGGGTAGCTAGTCGGAAGCGGCCGCCGCAACGGCGGCCTGCCGCCGGGTGCGCAGAAGCAAGACTGCTTTAACCTCCGACTGTTGCGGCAGGCTCCGGCGACACTGGCCAGGGGTTATGCAGCTGCATCCGGCGGACGCCCTTTGGATAGGTGCTCGGATGCGCTTGCATCCAGTCTTCACTCAGCACCGCTAGATATTCAAAATTCTCCCAAATGGACTCGTGCTGCGTCGCTTCACGGTTCAAAGCGGTTAATTGTTTAAGCGGCTCCCAGATACGCAGAACCTGAAAGCAGTAGCTGTCCAGAAAGAGGGCCTTATCGATCACGCCGTGCTTAATCAAAATCGCGAACTCTTCATACGCATTTGCGACGAGCTCTACAGCGTTGCGTAATTCCGCGTACGCCGGTTCAACCTCGGGTGGTGTTTTGCCGAGAGACCGAGCGATAGTGTACTTGCGAAAAAGCGGGTCGTGTAACGCTGCCGGGAGTTCTTGCGTCATCAAGGCTTGAGCGTCAAGAAACGACTTCGTGCTAATTTCGTCTTCGATGCTAAGGATGGCGCTGATCTGATTGCCGGCGCGCAAGTGTCGTAATTGTACCAGCGCCGCGACTGCAGCCGCAGCCACGATGACGACCGTTGTGATGGTGCCCAGAGTGTTAATGAGTTCCAGCGACATGACGGCCTCCAAACTCGTGTTTGCCGACCCCAGAAGGGCTGGCCGGGGTCGGGTGAGTTTGCTTCGTCATCGCGACCTACCTCGCATCGCCGCGTGAAACCCTTGTCACCCTGAGCAGTGCGCCTGGGCTGAGCGACGTCGAAGCATCGAAGGGCAACCGTAATTGTGGCGCTTCGACAGGCTCAGCGTGACAATTGTCGGAAAATCATCGAGTGCTGATTCTGGGAATCGAAACGTCGTGCGATGACACCGCCGCGGCAGTCGTGCGCGACGGGCGGACCGTGCTTTCCAACGTGGCCACCAATCAGGACGAATTTCACGCCAAGTACGGCGGCATCGTGCCGGAGATCGCTAGCCGTCAGCACGTCGCATTGCTCTCTGCAGCAATCGAGGATGCGCTCGACCGTGCCGGCGTCGCACTCGATCGAATCGATGGAATCGCGGTCACGAGGGGCCCGGGGCTGATCGGGAGTCTCGTGGTCGGCGTCGCATCGGCCAAAGCGCTTGCGTTTGCATCGCAGCGGCCTCTTTACGGAATCAACCATCTGCATGGCCACATCTTTGCGGCATTTCTCGATCGTGACGAAAAGCCGGCCTATCCGTTGCTCACCTTGCTGGTGTCGGGCGGTCACACGCAACTCGTTGCGGTACACGGTGCAACGCAAATGGAGATCCTCGGCCGAACGCGCGACGATGCGGCCGGCGAGGCCTACGACAAGACGGCGCGGTTGCTTGGATTGGGCTTCCCCGGCGGTCCGCAGTTGGACCGGATGGCGCAGCGAGGCAATTCCAAAGCAATCGCATTTCCACGGCATCGCGCCGCTTCGAATTCTCTTGACATGTCGTTTTCAGGATTGAAGACGGCGGTGCGCTACTATCTTGAGGCGTCCGACGCAAAACGCGCCCCGGATGAAGACGTCGCGGCATCCTTCCAGGCGGCCGTGATCGACATCTTGATGGACCGCGTCCGCAGAGCGTGGTCGAACGAAGCGTACGCCGCTGTTGTGGTTTCAGGCGGCGTCGCGGCAAACTCCGCACTCCAAGCCGAGATGCGCCACTGGGGGCGCGCAAACAACGTCCCGGTTCTGATCCCGCCACCGAAATATTGCACCGACAACGCCGCGATGATCGCCGCCGCGGCCTATTTCCAGGCGCAAAGCGTTCGGGTCGACCCGCTAGCGCTAACGGCCGACCCAAACCTCGCGTTCACATTCTCGAGCCCGGCGGCCTAACCGCCGCTAGGCGCCACCGGCACGACGCTGCGCGTTTCCAGGGCTCGGCTCAGATCGGCGGCCAGCGCCTGTAGGTGCGCACGTGTCATCAGATCCAGTTGTGAAGAGCGCAGGGCCCCATTGACGTCCCCGCGGACCTGCCGCAACTCGTAGCGGGCGAGCGCTTGCGCATCGGCGGGCGTTGCGCGGGCCGGCGTGTTGGCCAGACGGGAGAGCAATTGCGCGTAGCTCCGCTGGAGGTTCCGATGAACCAGCGGAATCGAACCTCGCAGCTGCGGCAAATCGCCATAGACGCTTTGGTTCATCCACTCGAAGAGATCCGCCAGATCCATCGTTTTATGGCCGTACCTGCTTGACATGTCGTCTAGACGCTGGAGGGTTGTGGGCGCGAAGAAGTTCGCGTAGATTGACGACTGCAGCGCGGCTGCAATCGCTGAGGCCGAAACGCTATGCTGCACCGGGGGGTTGTAGCCCCAATCGCTTTCCCGCTCGGTATAAACGAGTTTGTTCATCAACGAGGGCGAGAAGTTCCACGCGCGGGACGAGAAGACGTACCGATTCAGCGAAGCAAAGGCGCGTTTCTGCTCTGCGTAGGGCACGTAGGTCAGCGGCGGCGCGGCGTGCGGATCACCGCGATGGGCGCGCGAAAGGTACTCGCCGCCCACGTAATGCGCCAGGATGCGCGCGCAGCTTGCATAATGGCCGACCAGCCGCCCGAACGCCACGCGTTCTTCTTCATACGGTTGCTCCACCGATGGGAAGCGACGATCCAACGTGCCGATCAAACTGCGAGCCATGTTCATCTGCGTCGTGCACCACGCGATGTTGTCGTTCGTAAGATCAAACTGCGCGACCCGCGGGTCGATCGCATGGCCGCCGAACCACTGAACGTCTTCATCCGACGCGAGGCGGTAGCGTGGATCGGTCCAGGCTGAGGCCCAGCGATTGAGGGTGGCGCGCTCGTCGTCCGGTGAATGGGCGCCCGGTATGCGCCCGTAGCCCCAATTGATCACGTGGTAGTCGTACGGCCCCAACACCGTTTGGAAGTAGTCGCCGTTGGGTGTGCCTTTCGGCCAGAGATTTAGCGGCGTATATTCCATGACGCTAGTGACGATGCCGTGTTGATGGGTGAATGCTTTGCTTTGCAGTTGCCGAGCAGTGTAGGCTTGCGACCCGATGAAGTTGTGCATCAAACCGAAGTCATGGCCCGACTCGTGCAGCACGATCGATTTGAGGAAGTCGTAGGTAAAGGACCCGGGAACGCGGTCCGCATCCAAGCCGTTCATCAGCGAAAGGGCGAGCACGCCATAGGCGTACTGCTCCTGCTCACCAGTTGCGAAATTCGGATCGGTGAAGTGGCCGCGCGGAGCGCGCGCGGCGCGCTCGGGCTGGGTGAGGTCCAAGTACTCGAGCTTGCCGGAGCGCACCAGGTCGCTGTCGATGACGATCTGCGAACGAAAGATCTGCCCCGTATACGGGTTGTAGAGCACTTGCGCTTCGGCAAAACCCCCCGTATTGGACTCAGCCAGCCAGCGCACGACGTTGTAGCGGATATCGTCGGGATCCCAAGTTGGATCGCTCGGCTGATCCTTTACTTGGATCGCGTTCGAGATGCCGATGCGCTCGAAGGCTCGGTTCCACGTCAAAAGCGCATCCCGAATCGCCACCCGGTATTGCCCCGGAATCGTGTTGCTCAGGTAGTACACGATTGGCTCTTTAGCCGGTGAGATGCGCGCCGTCGGATCGGACGGCTCTACGTCCCAGCGCAGGATGTAATGCACGCGATTGTCACGCCGGTAGTCCCGGGAGAAGTCCACGTGCGCGTTGTCCCAGTAGCCGACGCGATCGTCAAAAATGCGCGGCATGTATGTCGTGCCGACCGGCAGCTCCGCGAAGTTGTAATGCACCTTGATCTGGACGCTGCGCGGATCAGGCACCGTATCGATGACGGCCGGCTTGAACGAAACGAAGCTTTCATCGGCCTCGATCAGGACGTTCTTCGGGAAGGCCTTGCCGCCGGCGAAGTACGTGCGCTCGGGATCGAGGTGGTAGTTCGTGCGCGGATCGTCGGGATCGGCAATCGCCTGGTTGAGGACATCGGTCATATCCATCACGTCGCCGAGCAGCCCGGAAACGTCGAACACGACGTTTCCGCTAACGGGATCGATCGACATCACCTTTGCGACCGTGACGACGGAATCAGCGGTTGAGGCGCGGACGGAATTGGCGAGCGGCGTGTTCGGCTGGGCGAGGAATCGCGTATGCGGCCAAACGATCGCAACCGTTCGCTCACTGGCGTGGACGAAACGCACGATGCGCGCTTCTTGAAAATCGGTCGTCCCCGAGGTCACGAAGTATCCGCCTAAGCCGTTGATCGGCACGGCCATTTCGACGAAGTCCTTATTGAACTGATCGGGACGCAGCTCGAGCGCAACCTGGCCGTCCCTTTGCCAAATCGTGAATAACCCGCGTTGCGGCTGCGCGGCCTTCGCGAGGACCGCGTACGGCACCATCGCTCCGCCCTCGCCCCCGCCGGACTGGGCAGCTGCCGGCGCGGCAATCGTGCCTATAGCAAAAAGCGACACGCCAAGCGCGCGAATCAACGTCAACTCCATCCTTACCCCCCGGTAATGTCGCATGGCTCGCCCTAACTACGCCATCAAAAGAGCATCAAAGATATGCGAGCTTTCAAAAAGAAAGCGCCTGCTATGGTCTTTCGAAGACCCACCGCATAATACCGCTCGATAGTACCTCGTGTTCTACCGGCCGCACCCGCTCCATTACGGCGGCTTCACTTTTCGCGCCGGTAACTCGAACGGGGCGCCGGGCTAAGATCGGGCCCCGGTCGCTTTCGCCGATTACGCGATGGGCAGACGCGCCGAACCACTCGCTCCCCGCCGCGAGCGCATCGCGCACGGCATGCGCTCCGCGAAACGCCGGCATCTCTTGCCCATCAGGCAGCTCGACTACGGCGCGCGATTGGTCCAGCGGCAAGAACGCCGGGTGGATGTTGATCGCGTTCGGAAACGCCGCCACGAATCGCTCGGGCAGTACGTGCATCCACCCGAGCAGCAGCACGAGCTCCGGCGCGCTCTGATCGATCGCATGCAGCACACGCTCGTCGTACGTTTCGCGCCGTTCGATCGCTCGATCCCATACGACCGATACGATCGTCGGCACGTCGTGGTTGCGGGCGCGCTCCAGTACCGGTGCTCCCTGCTTATTGGCGATCAAGGCGTTGATCTCGAGCGGTAAGAGGCCGGCGCGTGAGCGATCGAGGACTGCCTGAAAGTTCGTGCCGTTACCGGAGGCGAGAACGGTCGTTCGAATCCGCGCTTGAGTCCAGCGCCGAGGATCGAACTCTTCGATGATGCGCGCCCCGCACTTGCGGCGATAGTAGGCGATCAGTCTCTCTTCGCCGACGGCCGGTATCAGCGCGAGGTCGTATCCCAAGGCGCGCAATTCGGCAAGCGCGGCGATCAGCAGACTTTGCCCGAGGGGAGTGCCGCGAAACGCTTGGCCGAGGCCCCAAGGGCCGAAGATTGCGACGTCGCGACGCTGCGCCCACGTTTGCAGCCACGCGAAACGCAGGCCGCGCGGCGCGTACGTGGCAAAGCCGGCGAAGGCCTGGTCGCGTTTTGCGACGATGTTTTCGCCGGCATAGGCTTCGGACGACCAGCTCCCGCCGAACACTTCGTCGATCCAGGCCAACGCCGAGCCGCAAGCCGACCGCTGGTACGAAAATCCGGCCGCCTGGATGTGCTGAAATGCACTCTGCAACGACGCAACGTTGAAGCGCTCGTCACGCAAGTCGACGACCAGGTTGACCAGGCGGCGCTCGTTCCCGCTAACCGCGTGCCGGATGAACGACTACGGCCGGATCGTCCGGATGCCGCTCCTCGATCCAACCCACGATACGCGCGCCCGGAACCGCGGCTTTGGCACGCTCCGCGTCCGAAAGTGCGACGATCAGCGTGAAACCGATCCCCATGTTCAAGGTGCGGTACCGCTCTTCGTGCCCAAGCCTGCCGCGCGTGGACAATTCGCGCATCAATGGCGGAACGGTCCAGCGCGATTGCTCGAAGATCGCCTTCGCACGCTGCGGGAGCGTGCGCGGCACATTCTCCAGCAGGCCGCCGCCGGTGATGTGGGCCATGCTCTTCACATCGGCAACGGCTTGAATCGCGCGCACCGCGGCGTGATATGACGGATGCTCGGCTAGCAGCGCGTCTGCAAACGTCGCGCCCTCGAACGGCTGACCCCATTCCTCTGCTCGAATCAAGGCGCGCGCGAGCGTATAACCATTGGTGTGCAAACCGAGCGCGGGCAGGCCGACGATCGCATCGGTCGGCTGCACAGCTTCCGGATTGGGGATCTTCGCGATGTCGACCGCCCCGACGATCGTTCCCGCCAAGTCGAAATGTCCGGGCGCATAGAGCCCCGGCATCTCCGCCGTTTCACCGCCCAAGAGCGCACAGTTGTGCTGGCGGCACGCCGCGTGAACGCCCGCCACGATCTCCGCGGCCACCGGCGGGTCGAGCTTTCCGACCGCCAGATAATCCAAGAAGAACAACGGGTCCGCATTGACGACCAAGATATCGTTGACGCAGTGGTTGACCAAGTCCGCACCGACGCCATCGTAACGGCGCAGCTCCGCTGCGATCAGCAGCTTGGTTCCGACGCCATCGGTCGAGGCCGCCAGGGCGCGGCTCGGATCGCCGGGCATTCGGAAAAGACCGCCAAAACCGCCCAGCGCATCGAGCTGCTCGGGATGGCGCCACCTCTGGGCGACGGACTGGTAGCGGCGGACCGCTTCATTTGCGGCTCCGATATCCACGCCCGCTCGCGCGTAGGCGTCCGTCAAACGTGCTTTTTCGCAGGGCCCCGCAACGGCAGCGGGCAATCCCAAGGACCGGCCATTTTCGCCCTCATTCACCGTTTGAAAGGTTGACCATGCAAGTTCGTGTTCTGACGGATGCGCCTGCTTCCGTCCGCGCCGGAGCCCTCGTCGTACCCGTTTTCGCCGGCGCTCCCCTCGCCGGCGTCGCCAAGACCGTCGATGATGCGCTCGGAGGCGCGATCTCCGATGTGGTCGGCAGCGGCGAGATCAGCGGCAAACCGTTCGAGCTTGCATTGGTTCACGCGAAAGACTCCAGCTTCAAGAAGGTGCTGGTCGTCGGGCTCGGCGAGCAAGAAAAGTTCGAGCCCCATCTGCTCGCGCGTTACGCGGGCGCCGCGGTCCGCTACGTTGGCAAGCGCAAAGTGACCGATATCGCGTTCGCGCTGCCCGAGGCGGCCAAAGGCAATGAATTTGCCGCGGCTTCGTTCATCGTGGAGGGAGCGCACACCGGCACGGTCGACACGACGATCTACCAGAACGAACCCGAGCGCACAATTGGAATCGAGGTTACCTCGATCTTGGGCAGCGGCTTTGACCGCGCGGCCCTAGAACGCGGCGCCGCACATGGCCAAATTCTCGGTGAAGCGATCAACACCGCGCGCCGGATGGCGCTCACGCCCGCCAACGACATGACGCCAACCCATATGGCCGGCCGCGCACGCGAGCTCGCCAAAGAAGCAAATCTCGAGATCGACGTGCTCGACGAAGACCGCATGCGCGAGCTTGGAATGGGGTCGCTGCTTGGCGTATCGCAAGGCAGCGATCAACCGGCAACGATGACGATTCTGAAGTACAAGGGTGATCCATCCAGCCACGAAACGCTGGCGCTGGTCGGCAAAGGGATCACCTTCGACTCGGGCGGCATCTCGATCAAGCCCGCCGAGAAGATGCACGAGATGAAGTACGACATGTCCGGCGGCGCCGGTGTGATGGCGGCGATGTACGCGATCGGCAAGCTTCGTCCAAAAGTCAATGTGATCGGCATCGTACCCGCGAGCGAGAACCTTCCGGGTCCCCGCGCCGTCAAACCGGGTGACATCCTGAGAGCGATGAACGGCAAGACGATCGAAGTGATCAACACCGATGCGGAAGGCCGCTTGATCCTCGCCGATGGTCTATGCTATGCGAACAAGCTCGGTGCAACCAGAATCATCGATGCCGCGACCCTCACGGGCGCCTGCGTGATTGCGCTTGGCCACGCCGCAAGCGCCGCGGTCAGCAACGATGAATCGTTCGTTCAGCAGTTCTTAGCAAGCGCCAAGCCAACGGGCGAACGCTACTGGCAGATGCCTCTTTATGACGATTACACGACGGCGGTCCGCAGCGAAATCGCGGATCTGTCGAACTCGGCCGGACGTCCGGCCGGAACGCTCACCGCGGCGGCTTTTCTCAAAGCCTTCGCGGGCGAGACCCCGTGGATTCATTTGGACATCGCCGGCACAGCGTATTTAGACAATGAATCGGCTTGGCAGGCCAAAGGGCCGACCGGAACCCCGGTGCGGGCTTTTGTGGCGTATGCGGAAGCGCTCGCGGACAGCGACGGTCAAGTGCATCCTAATGGAGCGGCCTCGGCGCTGAAGGCCACTGCGGGGAGGTAGCGGGATTTGTCACCCTGACCACACGAATCGAGAACCCACCTAGCGCGCCCAAAGGCGTCGCTCCGCAAAAGCGCCCAGCGCGGCGGCCGACTGCCGGCAGCATCGCGCGCCGCAAGAATGCTCCTGAGCCCTTCGCGGTGATGACCGCGTACGATGCCGCGTTCGCCCGATGCGCCGAACGAGCCGGCATCGACATCTTGCTCGTTGGGGATAGCGTCGGAACGGTTGCACTCGGTTACGACTCGACGACGCCGGTAACGATCGATGACATGGTGCATCACACGGGCGCGGTTGCCCGGGGCGCACACCACGCGCACATCATCGGCGATCTACCGTTCGGCTCGTATCAGGCCAGCGACGCGGATGCCATACGTTCGGCCACACGCCTGATTCAAGAAGCCGGCGCAACCTCGGTCAAACTTGAAGGTGGCAGGCGAGTGTGCAATCGCATCCGCGCGATCGTCGGCGCCGGAATTCCGGTCATGGGGCACATAGGCATCTTGCCGCAGACTGCCGGACTTGGTCCCGGCTACAAGATGCGAACGAACCGCGAACGGCTGCTTACCGACGCGCGCGCCGTACAAGATGCCGGCGCATACGCGATCGTCCTCGAAGTCGTCGAACCGGAAGTCGCCGCCGAAATCACGGCCGCGCTGAAGATCCCGACGGTTGGCATCGGCTCGGGACCATCGTGCGACGCGCAGGTACTCGTGCTCTACGACCTGCTGGGCCTATTTGACGATCCGCCGCCGTTCGTCAAAAGATATGCGGATTTGGGAACGCAGACCGTGGACGCGCTCGCACAATTCGTAAAGGAAGTCCGCGCGCGAGATTACCCGCCTACGTCATCAACGTAAGCCAGCTCTTGTCACGCTGAGCCTGCGGAGGCAGCCGAGCCTCACGTCCGTTCTGGCGCAACGGTAAATTCTACCGGCGTCCCGTCGCCCCATTGGCGCAAAAAGCGCGTTGAGCTCTCAATCGTGATTATGGAGCTGTCCTCGCGAACAAAAAACGCCGAGCGTCCAATCGGCTGTAAGTATTGCTGATCTGGAGCGCCGTCCCATTGCGCAAATAAGTTCCCGTCGTGGTCGCGCAAGTGGATGCTCCCGACATCGCCGCTGTAGTATCCCTCCCCTGCAGACGGTCTCGGGCCGCCGTAGAGTTTGGGAAACGACGGCGCCGCTACAGGCTTGCCCGCAGCTATCGAACCGAGAGCAAGGCCGATACGATCGTTCGGGCCCGCTTCTAGATTCGAAAGAACGACTACGGTCGTGCCTCGATGGCGATAGTGCGCGAGATAGGATATCGCACCGGTGATTTCGCCGCTCTGCTCGATCACGGCATCGTCGAAGTAGTGGCGCACGCCCCAGCCGTACGGGTACTCTAGTTTGGACATGTCTACCAGACGGCTCGATGCGACCAATTGCGCCCAGCGCATCAAATCGTGCGCCGAGGACAGCAGGATTCCCGAACCGACGAAGATGTCCGAAGACACAAAAGGTGCCGGCGAGACGTACGTTGGCGGCGGTCCCGGAACATAAGCCGTTACACGCCCGGGAATCGGGGCGCTCTCGTCGTTTGCAAGTGTATTCGACAAAGCGAGCGGCGTGAAAAACTCATTTTGGAGAAACCGCGCATATCGTTTTCCTGAAGCAACCTCGATAACTTTCGCCAAGATAATGTACCCCGCATTGCTATATCGCTCATCCGCTCCGGGTGCAAAAAGCGGCTTCTGCAAAGCGATATTGCCGATCAATTCATCGATGGAACAGTGCCGCGATGAGAACTTCGAATAGTCGGGATCGGCTAAACCCGCCTTGTGCAACAGCAGCATGCGAATCGTAATATGGCTGCCGTTCGGAAACGATGGAATGTATCGATCGAGCGTGTCGGCAAAACCGACGCGGCGCCTCTGAGCCAGCAACTCGATGGCCGCTGCGGTAAAAGTCTTCGTGATTGACGCTATTCGAAACCGCGCGCCCGCCGCGCCCGGCGCGCATGGTTGCTCTTCAATATCGTAGCAGCGCACGATCTCCGGGCGACCTTTTCGCGCGACGAGTACGACGCCGCTGAACATACGGTTTGCTAGGTAAGGGGCAAGGTACGCATCAATTTGCCGGTCCACCGCGTCACCCGGTGCCCCGGCGCGGGCGACCGCAGCGCTAATGGCGACACACAATACTAGCACGCTCGCGAGGGAGCGCTGGATCATCGTTTGCACATCTCTGGAGCTGGAGCGGACTTCACCAGGCGCGCGCGCTGAGCCCTAAACGAGTGGTTAGCTGACGGCTTCGCGGGGCTGATGCGTGCTCGGGACGTTCGGGTACGTGCCCGTCAGGCATCCCAAACACATCTCTTCGCGCTTGCGGCCAGTCGCTCGAATCAACCCTTCCAAGCTCAGGTACCCTAGCGTGTCGGCGTCGATCTTTTGGCGGATTTGCTCTACCGAATAGTTTGCGGCGATCAGCTCGTCGTAGGTCGCCATGTCTACGCCGAGATAGCACGGGTGCTTGATCGGCGGTGAGAGTACGCGCACGTGCACCTTCGTAGCACCCGCTTCACGGAGCAACTGGACAATGCGCGGGGTCGTCGTACCACGCACAATCGAATCGTCCACGACGATCACGCGCTGACCTTTGAGGTTCTCGATGATGGGGTTGAACTTGAGCTGCACGCCTCGGCTACGCATCTTCTGATCGGGGCTGATGAAGGTGCGGCCGATGTAGCGATTCTTGATCAACCCCTCGATATAGGGCAGACCGCTTTCGTCCGCGTAACCGATGCCGCCCGGAATCGCCGAGTCGGGGATCGCCATCACGACATCCGCTTCCACGGGATACTCCTTAGCCAACTCCTTCCCCATCGCGTAGCGAGCCATGTAAATGGTCGAACCGTTGAGCATTGAGTCGGGACGGGCAAAGTAAATGTATTCGAACATGCACAGTCCTGGGATCGCGTCCGTGACGACTTTTTCGCTTCGGAGCCCGTGCTTATCGATGCGCACGACTTCGCCGCGTTCAAGCTCGCGAACATAGGTTGCCCCGACGGTTGCGAGTGCGCATGATTCCGAGGCGAGCACATAACCGCCGTCGCCGTAGGTTCCAAGGCAGAGCGGACGCACGCCCCACGGGTCTCGGAACCCGTATACTTCATCGCGCGTGCAAAGCACGACCGAGTACGCGCCTCGGGCCCGCATCATCAAGCTCTTGATCCGCTCGATCATCGGCCCTTCGCCCTCGACCAGCAGCTTGGCGAGCACTTCCGAATCGGAGGTCGCTTGCAGAATCGTCGTCGGCGCGAGCGTTTCGCGCAAGGCATCGGTATTGGTCAGGTTTCCGTTGTGCGCAAAGGCGAAGTCGCCTATCTCGCTGCTCTCGAGCAGCGGCTGCGCGTTGACGACCATCGAGGACCCGCTCGTCGAATAGCGCGTGTGGCCGATCGAAATGTAGCCGCTGAGCTCGGAGAGGATTTCCTCGTCGAAGATCGCGGAAAGCAGCCCCATCTCGCGGTGGGAACGAATCGTCCCTCCGTCGGAAACGGCGATGCCCGCTGATTCCTGACCGCGGTGCTGAAGCGCGTAGAGTGCAAAGAACGCAAGGCGCGCGGCATCGTGGCCAGGAGCAAAAACTCCGGCGATGCCGCACATATTAAGAGCCGCCCTCGGTCCCCATCACCTTCATTCTAACACCCCGGCGGTGCTCGGCGGCTTCAAAACCGCTGATCTAGGCCAAGCGCCTGCTGCTTAGGTCTACTTCAGCTTCGCGATGTCGCTGCGGTAGGTCAACGACGAGCCGGCTCGATCGAACCGCGGCGTCAGCTCCTTAACCGCGTTATAGGCTCTCTCTCGTGCCCCCGCTATCGTATCGCCGAGCGCGGTCACCGTCATGATCCGGCCACCCCCGGCGTCCACAACACGTTCGCGTCGCCTCGAGGCCCCCCAAAAAACCTGCGCGCCCTCGGCTAGGGTAATGTCAGCCGGCAGGCCGTCCAGCGGCGTGCTGCTCTTCGGGTAATCCGCCGTTGCCAAGACGACCCCGACGCAGGCTTGCGGTGAAAATGACGCCGCACTAGCATCGAGCGCGCCGTCTGCAGCGGATTTCAGGAACAGCGCAAAATCACCCAAGACGCGCGGCATCAACACCTGCGTTTCCGGATCGCCAAAGCGCGCGTTGAACTCGATCACGCACGGACCTTGCCGCCTCCACATCAGACCGCAGTACAGGACACCGACATAGCGTTCGCCTTCCGCCAGCAGTCCACGCAGCACCGGCGCCAGAATTTGCTCGCGCACTCGATCCATGAGGTCGTCGGGAAAACCAGCCGGTGGAGAATATGCGCCCATACCGCCGGTGTTAGGCCCGGTGTCGCCATCACCGGCACGCTTGTAGTCGCACGCCGCCGCAAACGGCAGCATCGCGCGACCGTCGCAGATCGCAAACACGCTGACCTCACGGCCTTCAACGAGTTCTTCGAGCAACACCGAGGTGCCGCCGCCCGGGATGCGGTTGTGCGCGTACCAGTCGTCCACAACGGCGCGTGCGGTCGCAACATCCGGCACGACGACGACGCCTTTGCCGGCCGCCAGGCCGTCCGCTTTGATCACGCACGCGCCTTGCCAATCTTCCAGCGCTTTGACCGCGGCCTCGCGCGAGTGAACGACGGTGGCACGCGCGGTTGGAACACCATGGCGCTCCATGAAGCGCTTGGCAAAGACTTTGCTCGATTCCAGCCGGCCGCAGGAGCGATCTGGGCCAAACGTCGCAAGGCCGCCCTCCCGCAGCCGATCGCCAACTCCCGCGGCAATCGCCGTCTCGGGGCCCAGCACGACGAGATCGACCCTCTCGGCTTGGCAGCGTTGCGCAATTGCCTTACCATCGGTCGCGGGAATGTTCCAATTCGTGCCGCGCGCAGCGGTGCCGGCATTGCCAGGCGCCGCGAAGATCTCGCTGCACGATGGGGAGGCGGCAAGGCGCCAAGACAGCGCGTCTTCACGCGCGCCGCTTCCGATGACCGCGATTCGCATGGCTGCTTAGCGGGCTACTCCCATTCGACTGTGGATGGAGGTTTCGAGGTGACATCGTACGCTACCCGATTGACGCCCGCTACCTCATTGACGATCCGCATGCTGATGCGCTCGAGCAGCGCGTGCGGCAGACGCGCCCAATCGGCCGTCATCCCGTCCTCGCTCGTGATCGCGCGAACCGCGACCAGGTTCGCATAGGTGCGACCATCCCCCATTACTCCGACACTCAGGAGCGGCGTGAGCACCGCAAAGTACTGCCATGGCTTAGGGTCGAGGTTTGCATTTTCAATTTCATCGCGCACGATCGCGTCGGCCTCCCGCAGGATCGTCAGGCGCTCTTCAGATACGCCGCCCAAGACCCGAACGGCGAGGCCAGGCCCTGGAAACGGCTGCCGTTCCACGATGCGCGCCGGCAATCCGAGCACGCGCCCAACTTCACGCACCTCATCTTTGAAGAGCGAGCGCAACGGCTCAATCAATTCCAGCGCCATCGCGTCGGGCAGACCGCCGACGTTGTGGTGGGACTTGATCTTGTGCCCGGCTTTCGACTGGGGCGTCTTGGACTCGATCACATCCGGATAGAGCGTTCCCTGCACCAAAAAGCGCACGTCTGGAATCCTGGCGGCTTCTTCTTCAAAAATCGCGATGAATTCGTGGCCGATGCGAATGCGTTTTTCCTCCGGATCGATCACGCCGGCCAGCCGTTGCAGAAAACGCGCGCCGGCGTCAACTGCCACGACGTTCAGGTGTAAAACATCGCGAAATGCCTCGGTCACGCTGCGGGCTTCGTTCTTGCGAAGCAAGCCATTGTCCACGAAGATGCACGTCAGTTGTTCACCGATCGCGCGCGCAACCAACGTGGCGGCCACGGCGGAGTCAACGCCGCCTGAAAGCGCGCAGATGACTTTGGCGTCCCCGACCTCCGCGCGGATTTCCGCGATCGCTCGCTCGACAAATGACTCCATCTTCCAATCGGCGCCGATCGCCGCAATTTTGTGCAGGAAATTTACTAAGATCTGCTTGCCCGCTTCGGTTTGCACGACCTCGGGGTGAAATTGCACTCCGTAAATACGGCGCGCGTCGTCGCCCATCGCGGCGATCTTGTTGCGTGCCGTGGAAGCTAACGGATGAAATCCGGCGGGCAGTTCCAGCACGGAGTCGCCGTGCGACATCCAAGCGCGCGAGACCGCAGGAGCACCCTGGAAGAGTGGACTAGACGGCTGGTCGACCTTCAACTCCGCGGGTCCATATTCGCGGCGCTCGAGTTGCACGAGCGATGCACCGAGATCGCGCGCAATCAGTTGCATGCCATAGCAAATGCCGAGCACCGGTACGCCGCTCAAGAGAATCTTGGAATCCATCGCGGGCGCATCGGGAACCAGCACGCTCTCCGGGCCGCCGGTAAGGATAATCGCGGCCGGCGAGCGCGGCGCTAGCTCCTCCCACGGTGTGTCATGCGGAACGATTTCGCAGTAGACATTGGCTTCGCGCGTGCGGCGCGCGATCAACTGGCTGTACTGCGCGCCGAAATCCAGAATGAAAACGGTTGCCGGCAGCGTCGAGGGGCGGCCCACCGGGCGGGCAGCGGAAATCATTTACCCTGGTTGGACACTAGGTGAGGATGTCCGGCAGGCGGCCCGCATCGCGGGCAAAGACGACTTCCATTGCGATCCGCTCTCCAACCGAGACATCGCGACCCCAGCGATAGGCAGAATAGGGCGTGAATCGCGTTCCGGGCGATCCCGGAATGCGCAAGGAAACATCGTAGCAGACGAATTCTTTGGGTGGGCCGGCGACGATCACGCACTGCAGCGCGAACGGACCGATGATGCCCGGTGGGTTTGCCGCACGCGCCGCCGCCAAGAACCGTTCGCCCATATCGAATGCTCGCTCGAGCATCGACTCGGTCAGCGTCGCCGCGATGTGTCCCGCTTCTTCCATACGCGCCGGGATCTGCGCCACGGCCGCTAGCGCTGCCGGCGGGACGTTGCGCAGCCCATCAAGGTTTGTTTGGCGCCGAGTGTCCGTTCCGCTCAACTCGAGCTCGTCGAAAATCGGCGAATAGAAGAAATTGAGATTCACCGATGGGCCGACCGCATATTCCTCGATCAGCGCTTTACCCAGCCCCTCTTCATTGAGCAACCCCTCTCTGATCAACGCCTGCGAGACGTCCGCATACTCCCTAGGTGAGGAGCACAGAAAGAAGGCACGTTCGAAGGACACCTTCGCGTGCGGCGCCTTGACCATCACGAGGCGATCGATCTGGTCGGGCGCGGCAAACTGGAGCGGGTGGCGAACCTTGGCCCGCTGCAACAGCGCATACTGGTTGTCGGGCTCATCCCGCTCCTCGGCCCGGAGCAGCCGCCGATTCCCGAACATCGGAACGCGCATGCCGCGCTCGATTTGATCGTAACTGTACCGCTCCCGTAGATACACTTCAAAGGAGCGGTTCGGCACGAAGATCACGTTTTCGGAAAATAGGCGTTCTTGCACCGCGGCCTGGAGCAAGTCGGAGAAGTTTTCCAACTCCAGCGTCTGGTCCACGCACCCGCGGTCCGGGCCGGTACGCACCGCAAAGTACTGGGTGTACGTCTTCTCGCGCCCGCGAGCTGTGACGATCAAATTCTTCAGGCCGCATGCGCGCGCGCCAAAGGCGACTTCTAAAGCCGAATGGCTGCCGATCGCACACAGCGTTAGGCGCCGCGCGTCATACCGTTCTATTTGCACTTACGAAGACAGCAATTCGCGAGCTTGCTGCGTGTCTTGGTACTCGACCGTAAGGATCGTACGCATCAGCCCCGCGCTCGCTTGAGCTTCCGGCGTATCGATGCGCCGCAGCGCCTTGTAGGTCGCCAAGAGCAGCGCCGGGAGCTCATGGTCGCGCGGGTACACCCGGTGCAGACCGTCTACGGAGTCGGCCAAGAGCACGCCCGCGGGCGATTCGCGATAACCCCAGCCGGCATCGAGGTAGGCATTGAGGCGGTGCAGCTCGTTGCGCATTCCGAGCACCGACATGCCGGTGCGGCCGAAATACTCGTCTGCCGGCGCGGTGATCGTCAGGTATTTCTCGTGGCTGATGATGTTGACGCTGCCTACCAAATGGAGCGGGGCAATGGCCTGGAGGTGCGCGAGCAGTCTCTTGGCGTTCACCGAGTCCTGCGCCGTATAGCCTTCGACACCCGCCGCGGCGTTGTGCGCAGCGTTAAGAAAATCAGAGCCAAAGGTCGTGGGCAGTTGATCGATTGGGAACGTTCGCTTCGCAGCGCGTCCGAAGGCCAAGCTGCGCCAAGCCGGATCCTTCGTCAGCACGTATCCCCGCCAATTCGCTTCGACTTGCTGGACGAGCGCATCGCCGTCGCGTCCGTAGACCTGCAGGTTGGCGGTCGCATCCTCATCGGCTAGACGGGCTTCTACCGCCGGATCGTTCTCGGAATCCACCCGCTGCAGCAGCTGCGTCGCCCTCTGCGCCTCCTCGGGCAAGCCGTGCGACTGCATGTAGAGCGCCGCTTCGCGAACGTACCACGTCGCGGCGTCGTGGTTGGTCAACGGGTTGTAATGCAGGGAAGAGCCGACATTGACCGTCAACTTCGCGAGTTCGGCGTAGTTTGGGTCGTCGGGGAGTTGCAGCGAATACGCTCGCCCCGCATTGACGACTGCCGAAAGGTAGTAGAGTTGATCGAAAAACGCCCACCCATGCGCGGCACCGTGATCGAAGGATGTTTTCATCTGATCGTAGAGCGTCTGCGGGTCTGCGACGAGCGCAGCCGAGGCACGCGTTGGAAGCAGAGACGCGGCTAAGAGGATGGCCGCAACAAAGAGCTTAGAGCGCGCTCGAATCATCAAGCACGTAACTCAGCGAGTTCGACAAAAGTGCATTCTTGAGCTCGCGCGCGATGCGGCGCCCGGTCGACATCGGTTCGCTGTAATTAAGGTACGAGTAGGGCGAGCCGTCGATGAACAGGTTCGTGCCGGCTACGATCCGGGCAGAAACCTCCATTACGTAGAACTGCGTGTCGGGCGTGATGATCGTTTCAATGCAAAATGCTCCGAAGAGCCCTTTGGGCGGACAGATCTCCTTGCTGACGCGAACGAGCTCTTCGCCCATGCGGTATGCCTCCGCCAACATCGACTCTCGCAACGACAGCGGCGCATTTCCAACGACCACATAGGAGGGCTGCAAATCGAGCCCTTCCTGAGCCGCTGCGGGGATACGGCCAAGTGAATCGACGTTGGTCTCGTAACGTCGGTCCATCGACATGATTTCAAGCCGGTCGGTCAGCGGTGAATAAAAATAGTGAATATAGAGCGGTACGCCGATGATGTATTCCTGAATGATGTAGTTGCGCCGCGCAACTAGTCCCGCACGCTCTTCAAAATCGTGCGCGTCGCGCAGGAACATGTAACCTTTGCCACCATGCGCGCCGTAGAGCTTGACGATCACGGGGCGATCGATCTCGGCGCCGCTGCGAAATTGCCGCGGCAGGTTCAGCCCCGCGGCGGAAAGCCATTGCCGCTGTAATTCGCGACTTGCCTCCCAATCCAAGATCGCTTTGTTCCCGAAGTACGGAATCGTCATCCGTTTGTGGTCTTCGAGCGAAAGGTAGGCAACAAAGGAACCGTGCGGTACGATGATGACCTTGCGGTTCCCTAGCAGTCCTACATGATTGGGGAAATCCTCGTAACGCGGGATGCCGATCACCTCGTCGACGAAGTTGAACGAGCGGTAGAGACGTTCGGTCTGCCGATTCGCGATCGCGAGCGTGCGAAAGCCTTCGTCGTGAGCGCCCTTGAGGATCTGCAGCGCGGAGTGCGATCCCAATGTGGCGATCGTGTAGAACTCGTGCGCTTTAGCTTCAAAGAGCGGTTCGACTTTTTGTGCCAGCATCGTTACGTTAAAGCCCTCTCGATGGCGGGGTTGCAAAGCAGCACGTCGGCGGCGGACTTCAGGATCGAATCTTCCGCCGGAACGCCTGCCTGCGTGAAGAGCCGCCAGCCCGAGAGGCGTTTTGCCGAACGGACTCCCGAAATCATCTTACCGCCCAACCGAGCCCGCAAGCCGGGATCTTCGCCTAACTCCTCGACCCACACTTCTCCCGCGCGTGGATGAGGCTGCGCGAGCTCGACCAGCTCGTGCGTGTTCGGATTGAAAAGCATTTCGTTGGCGCGCACCGCATCCAAGAATTCGCCCCCTTTTTCGTCCGTTTCGAGCAGCCAAACGTCGGAGCGCTCGAGGTGCGCCACGCACACGTTCAAGCGCTGAAGCGTCGCAAGTGCAGTGAACGCTTCGTTGTCGGGGATTTTCAGCCGGATCGACACGCACCGCACGCTCATGACCGCACGGCCTTCGCGAAGCTTTCGAACAGCACGGACCCTCCTGAGGGCGCCATTGCCTTGGATTGGTGGCCAAACGACCGCTCGCCGAACGTTGAGTCCGGATGGTTGAACGTCCAGGCATCGCGTTCTGGATGCGGCATGATCGCAAGGACGTTGCCGGCCCGATTTGTCAGGGCCGCTGCGCCCAAGGCAGAGCCGTTGGGGATCGCCGCCTCATCGACCGCACCGTCCGCGTGCGCGTACACAAAGGCAATGTGAGCGCCCGCCTCGATCTCACGCAGATGCTCGTCGCTTGCGGCGAGGCGCCCTTCGCCGTGTGCGGCCCACGCCGGAATAAGAGCATCGGGCTCGAGCGAGGCGGTGATCGCGCAGCGCCTCGGCTCGATTGTCAGCTTGACGTGCACGCGTCGGCAGACAAACTTTCCGAGCGGTGCGTTGTGCGTAAAAGCCGCCGTTGGGCGTCGAACTGGACCGGTGCCCGGAACGAGGCCCGCTTCCAGAAGAATTTGCGCGCCGTTGCAGATGCCGAACACGAGCCTGCCCTTCTGCGCACCTTCGATCACCGCGTCGGTCATCCGATCGTGCGCGGCGATGGCGCCGGCCCGAATGCGATCTTCATAAGCGAAACCGCCCGGCAGCACATACACATCATATCGCGCGAGCGTCTCGGCCCGGCTCCAATGGACGAGCTCCGAGTCGATGCCGACATCGCGCAGGATACGCTGCGTCTCCTCTTCGCTGTTCGTGCCTGGGTAAACGAGCACGGCAACCTTCGCTTTAGCCATACACCGCCGCCAGTGGCTTCGACCAAGTCTCGATGACTTGCGCGAGCGCATAGTCTCTTCCATCAACGATCATCGTTGGATCCGCGGTCGTTTCACCAACCAAACGAAAATGCGGGGCGCCCGTTTGCGCAAACCCTTCGTCCGCTTCAACGATGAAAGCGATCGATGTGGCGCGATGCGTCATGTGTGCCGCGATCGTTCGGCCCGATCGATCGGCGCTCCAGGACATCTTTGCCAGCGCCGCGATCGTGCCGCCTTCCGACGCGACGCTGCAAGCTCGGACCGCGCCGCCTCGCATCGCCTCAAGGAGCGCATTCAGAACCGCCGGATCGTCGCCATCCCCGAGGTAGAGTTTGGAATCGACGCGCTTGAATGCCGGCGTGATCACTTTCGATACGTCCGCAAAGGCGCCGACGCACGCAACGATTGCCGAAGCGGGGATCGCTTGACCTGCAGCCGATTCATTGTAAAGGCTGACATTTCCCGAGACGAATGGCAACCCGAATCGCAAGGCAGCTCGGCGAAGCCCCTCGATCGCGCCGACGAATTGCGAATACTGGTCGCGCTTGCGCGGGTTCCCAAAGTTCAGGCAATCGGTGAGCCCAAGCGGCTTCGCTCCGACGGCGGCAACCTTGCACACCGCTTCCACGACCGCACGCTCAGCCGCCCGGCGCGCGTCAAACTTGCCTGCTTGCGGATTGCCGGCAACGGCCAGCGCAAAACCCAACGCGGTGCCAGGCACCGTCATGACGCCTGCGTCGGCATTGCGCGCAAGCACGGTAGCGCCGCGAACGACTGAATCATATTGCTGATAGAGCGGCTCGCGTGAGCACACGTTGAGGTTGCTTAGGACGCTGAGCGGATCATCACATGTTGAAGTGTTTTGAGCACTTGTCACGCTGGGCTCATCCCTTGTCACCCTGAGCTTGTCGAAGGGCAACCGTAATCGCTGCGCTTCGACTGCGCTCAGCGTGACAAGATCATACGGCAGATCGTCTTTGATCTGGCCCGTCAAGAACTCGATATCGGCGTCCATGACGATGTCACTGCCGGTCCGCAGCACGTAGCGCTTCTCCTTTTGGACCACGCCGATCACCGCGGCCCGTGCCCCGCGCGCGATCTGCGGGAGCGAGAACTCTTCATTATAGATACGCAACACGTCGAGCGTCGCATCCGGCGGCAAGACCCAGGCCAGCCGCTCCTGCGTTTCGCCGATCGCGATGACCGCCGGCGGAAGGTTCTCCTGTGCCGTCGAGACGTCATCAAGGTCGATGATCGCCCCGAGGCCGCCGGCGCCGCACAACTCGGCGGTGCAGCCCATGATGCCGCCTGCTCCCAGGTCCTTAAAGCCGGCCGTGATCTTGTGCTCTCGCAGGTAGTCGAAAACGCGATACGACGCGCGCATGATCACGCTTTTCAAGAACGGATCGGGCACTTGGACCGCGCCTTTGTTCGCCTCGGTATCGGCTTCGTCCAAGGCAAGCGACGAGAACGCCGCGCCGCCGAACCCACTGGCATCGGTCGCTTTGCCGACGAGCACGATATCCCAACCCGTGGAATTTGGCGGCGCTTTGGAATGGATGATCTCGTCCTCTTTCACGATGCCAAGCGCGATCACGTTGACCAGGCAATTGTCGTTGAAGCCGCCGTCAAAATAGACATCGCCAGCGATGTTGGGAACGCCGATTGCGTTGCCATAAGCCGCGATGCCGTCGACGACTCTGGTCGCGACGTAGCGTTGATGCGAGTCGGAATCTTCGACCAGCCCGAAGCGCAGTGCATCGGCGATTGCTACGACCCGCGCGCCCATACACAACACGTCGCGGACGATGCCGCCGACGCCGGTTGCCGCTCCTTCAAACGGCACGACCTGCGATGGATGATTGTGCGATTCGTGCGCGAGGACGATTCCATAACGTTCGCTCTCGTGTTCGCCGAGATGCAAGATGCCGGCGTCCTCCGAAGGCCCCAGGATCACGTTTGGACCGCTGGTCGGGAGCGTCTTGAGGTGGTGCCGGCTGCTCTTATAACTGCAATGCTCACTCCACTGCGCATCGAAGGCATAGGCTTCTACGACCGATGGGTTGCGGCCGAGATGAGCCGCAATCCGCCTCAGCTCATCGACGCGTAATGCCAAACCGGCCGCAAGCGCGGCGGCTCGAAGTTCTTCGTCGCCTTTGCCGAGGACGACGAAGTCAGGCAAGCGAGGCGGCGGGCGGGGCGTTTAGACTCGCGTCGGCTTGTAAAATCGCCGTGCGAGCGTTCGTCTGCGTCAGCAGCGTTCGTCCAAAAAGTACGGTGTCATCGATCGCAAATGCCTTCGCGCAACGCATCGCGATGCTTTCCGGCGCATCGAATGCATCGAATACCGGGCTCGCGCTCGCGTTTTCGAGCACGCCGCGCAATGCTCCGTCAGGGCCTGCGACGGCGATGTAGAGCAAGCGGGGGAAGGTCGTATCGAGCTGCTGTGCGAGTTGCAACACGTAGGCCGGCGTCCGCAACGCCGAAGCAACGCGGCGCACGGTGGGCAACCCGAACCCCTGCAGCGCCTGCACGACTCGTTTGGCGGTTTCGTCGTATTCCGCGCCCTCGTTGATGACCGCAATCATGCCGGGGCGCATCTGCGGAAACGTGCCGACCTGATCGGCGACGGTTTCATAGGCCGCCTTCACTCGTTGGAGATCTTCGGGGTTCACCGCCTCGAGGTTGCGATAAAGCTGTTTGTCCAGCATCAAGTCTTCACGGCCTTGGGGCCAAATGCGCCAAGAATCGTTGTCGATGACATCCCCAATGACCAGCGCTCCTTTGTTCTCGGCACCGGTCAGCCGCCCAAACTCGATCTTTAGATCGACCAGGAGCGTGTCGCGCTTGCGCCATGCGTGAGCCAGGATGTCGAAGGTTAGTCGAGCGATCTCGCTCATCGCGCCGACCTCGACCGGCGAGGCGATGCCGCGGCTCACGATCGCATCGACTTCGATCAACGGGTCATGATTTGCATCATCCTTGAAGAAAAACTCGACCATCCGCGGGACGATCAAAGCTCCTTTTTGCAAGGCCGGATTACGTTTGACAAGCGAGCCGGCCGCCACCCCGCGCACGACGACCTCCAGCGGAATCATATTGCAGCGGCGCACCAGCATCTGGTTGTCGTCGTCGTCTTCACCGCCGCTGAGATAGTGCGTCGGCAATCCGCACAGATTGAGCAAACGGAAGACGCGCGCGGTCGTCTGTGCAGCAAGACGTCCTTTGCCGGGGATCTCGCTGCGTCGTGCGCCGTCGCCGGCGGAGATCGCATCCATTTGCGCCACGACGAGGACATCTGGTTGGCCGGCTTTTTCGTACAGGACTTTCGTCTTGCCGCGCGCGATCTCGATGCCCTTATTCACGCCGGCACCTCGCGCTGCACCGGAAAAGGCGCAAGCTCCTGGATGCGCTCGACGACCTGCAATGCGCGCTGCTCGGCCATGCCCAGGTGTTTGGTGGGATCGAGCAGACGCCGAATCTCGGCCGGGTCCAGCCGTGCGGTAAGCGCCTGATCCTCGCTCAACAGCCGCGCTAGCGGGTTGTCTTCGCCGCGGGAAAGCGCACCCCACGACGTCATCGCGGCCGTGCGCATCGTCTCGTGCAATGACTGTCGGTCTCCACCAGAGCGCACCGCTTCCATCATCACCGCCTCCGTCCCCGCGAAGGGCCCGTAAGTACGCACGTTTTCGGCCATCCGGCGCGGATTGACCACTAAACCCTCAATCACCCGGCGCGCCAGCGAGATCAGTTCATCCGTGCACAAAAAAGCTTCGGGTAAGGTTGTGCGGCGATTCGCGCTATCGTCGAGGGTTCGCTCAAGGTAGTTCGTCGCTGCGTTCTGCCAAGCGACATCGGCGTAGGCCGGCAGCAAACGCGCTAACGAGCAGATGCGCTCGGATAGGATCGGATTACGTTTGAAGGGCATCGCGGAGCTGCCCACTTGCGATTTCCCAAAGGGCTCGAGCACTTCACCGAACTCGGGCGAACTGAGGACGCGCACGTCCCCCGCAAATTTCGAAAGCGAAGCGCCGACACCCGCAAGCGCCGTCAGCAGCAGGTAATCGAGTTTACGGGGATAGGTTTGCGTGCTGACGTCACGGGCTACCAAACCGAGCCGCTCCAAAATGGCTTTTTCTTGCTCGGCGGAAGCACCGGGACGCTGCAGCAGCTGCTCGTAGGGCGCCGATGTGCCCACGGCTCCGCGCATTCCTTTGGCCGTCAAATTTTCAAAAACAAAACGCAGCGTCGCATCGTCGATCAACAGGTCTTGCGCATAGTTTGCCAGGCGGTGCCCAAGGGTGGTCGGCTCGGCTGGCTGCAGGTGCGTGAAACCGATGCACACGTCGCCCGCAAACTCTCGAATTCGCGTCGCGAACGACCCCAACAGTTCGTGCAGCGCTTCTCCGATAAGCGACAGCGCCCGCCGCAACCGGTAGATCTCGATATTGTCCTCGATGTCCATCGAGGTCGCTCCCAAGTGCAGCTTGCCGCCGCCGATGGAAGCCTGGCCGGCAAAGACGCGGATCTCGGCCATCAGATCGTGATGAATCTCTTTTTCGATTTCAAGCGCCGCTTCGATATCGACCTCGTCTTTATGCGCGCGCAAATCGGCCAGCTCTTCGGGCGAAATCAGCCCGGCCTTCGATTGGGCCTCGGCAAGCGCGACCCATAAAGCACGCCACAGCCGGCGCCGTTCGTGCTCGGAAAACAGCGCACGAAGCTGCGGCCTTCCATATCTCCACGAGAAGGGAGAGGCATACATCCTAAGGTCCATCGGGTCAAAGCCGCTCTTCCGACTTGCCACCCTCTAGCCCTGTCGCGCGAGGGTCGAGAGCTCGGCAGTCAGCATTTCGACGAGCAGCCGCGGCTCGTCGATTTTTCCGGTTACGAGCGCCTCGAAACTGCGTATCGCGCGTTCGTAAGCGTTTCGCGCGCGGCGTGCGCCCACGCGCGCGGCGACCGGGCGCAAGACCCGCTCACGCCATTTGACGCGCGCCGGCAGCATGCCGCCAGGGCGTGCCAGTTCCCAGAGCATTCCAAGCTCGGTAGCAAGAGCGCTAATCAATGGCACGGCTGCGCCGCGAGGGTCTTGGCTGAAGAGCTCCGCGGCGATGTCCATTGCCACGGCGGGCTTGCCCTCCACAAGCGCGCTAGCGTATCTGAAGGCCTTTGGATCTTCTACCGCCAGGCTTTCGGCCTCCAGATCCTTATACGCAATCTTTTTATGCGTCAGCGCGAGCTTTTCTAGATCGCTACGCACGGCAGCCAGCTCAGCTGTACTCGCCGCAAGGGCGCCAATGACGCGATTCTCGGCGGTTGCACCGAGCTGCGTCAAAAGCTCCTCGATGTACCGCTCGCGCGCCGCTTCGTTGGCTGTGGTATCGATCCGCAACGCGGTTCGACCGGCCAATGCGCCGAACGGCTCGGGACGTTTCGCGCGAGGCGAGAGCAGATCGCACAAAACCAGCGTATTGCCTTCGGGCGCAGCCTGCGCGATCGCCCACAGGTCTCTGCGCACCGCCGCCTTAAGTGTTTGCGTATCGTTGACGACGACGACCCGCCGCTCCGCCAAAAACGGCATCGCGTTGATGGCATCTGCAATGCGAGCGGGCTCTTCGATTTCCGGTGCGTAGAAGCGTTCGAGGTTCAGAGCGCGCGTTTCTTGGGGCAAGGCACGATCGATAACGAGTTCCAAGGCTCGATCGGCTAGCGTGCGCTCCGTGCCCTCGATGATGACGAGCCTTCCAAGCGCCGGTGCCTTGTCGACGAACTCGTAGAACTTCACGCGAACACTTCGACGTTCGGGCGATAGGCGAGTTCGGGAACCGTCTCCGCATAAGGCGGCTGCAGGACGCCGTATTCGGTGACGAACGCGGTCACGAGGCGTCCTGGCGTGACGTCGAAAGCCGGATTGTAAGCCCGCGTGCCGGCGGCCGCGGTCGCCACGCCGCCGAAGGCTCGCACTTCGTCGCCATCGCGCTCTTCGATCGGAATCTGTGCGCCGCTTTCCAAGCAGAGATCGAACGACGAGCGCGGAGCAGCAACGTAAAATGGTATGCCATGGTGCGCGGCGGCGATTGCAAGTCCATAGGTCCCGACCTTGTTGGCCGTATCGCCATTGCGCGCGATTCGATCGGCGCCCACGATGACGAGATCAACATCCTTTTGCTGAATGGTGAACGCGGCGGCTGCATCGACGATCAGCGTGGCATCGATTCCCGCTTGCTCCAACTCGTAGGTCGTCAGTCGGGCGCCCTGCAGCAGCGGCCGTGTTTCGCTCACATAGACGTGGAGGCGCTTACCGGCTCGCGCGGCGCCAATGATCGCGCCGAGCGCCGTGCCGCTCCCAGCGGTAGCAATTGGTCCAGTGTTGCAGTGCGTCAGCACTCGGGTGGTTTTCGAAAACAGCGGTAAAGCGGCTTGCGCGATCAGCCGGTCGGTGAGGCGTTGCTCTTCGTGAATCGCATGAGCTTCCGCGAGCATATCGTCCGCAGCCAAGACACGGTCGATCGCCCAGCCAAGATTCACGGCCGTCGGGCGCGCAGTGCGAACGCGATGCACGGCAGCGCTGAAGGCCGCGTCATCTCCAATCGTCTGTCGTAAGAGGGCGACGCTATATGCGCCAAAGACCCCCAGGGCAGGAGCGCCCCGGATCGCGAGCGTCCTGATCGCGGCTTCGAGTTCGTTCACGGTCCGCGCGCACTCGAGGTGCGTTTCATGGGGCAGACGGCGCTGATCGATATATTCGATCGCGTCACCGGCCCAGCGAACCGCCGCCTTCATGCGGGGATCTTGAGCAGACTTGCCGCGGCCATCGCAGCCGCATACCCTTTGTTGCCGCGGGCAGGATCCGCGCGTTCCTGCGCTTGGGCATACGTATCGGTGGTCAGCACGCCGAACCCGATCGGGCAGCAAGTTTTCAGTTGCACCGACATGATGCCGCGCGCACACTCTGCGGCCACGTAGTCGAAGTGCGGTGTTTGCCCGCGCACTACCGCCCCCAGGGCGACAACCGCATCGCAGCCGGAGCTTTCGATCAGGCGCGCGGCAGCTAGCGGAAGCTCGAAGCATCCCGGTACATCGACGATGACGAGGTCGTCCTCGGCAACGTTGCAATCGGCAAGGGCGCGGCGCGCTCCTACCAAGAGCCAATCGGCGAGTTCGGGATAAAACCGCGCGCAGACGACGGCAACTCGCTTGCCTTGCAAATCAACCGCCGACAGATCGGAGGTCTTGGTCACCCGGTGCCGGTTTCTGAAAACATATGTCCGAGCTTGGCGCGCTTGGTTTCGATGTACTGAGAATTGAACGCTGTCGGCTGCGTTTGAATCGGCACACGATCGACGATCCGCAAGCCGTAGCCTTCCAGGCCAAAGATCTTTTTTGGATTGTTCGTGATGATCCGCATTTCGCGTACGCCAAGGTCGAAGAGAATCTGCGATCCGATTCCGTAGTCGCGCTTGTCGACGGGCAGTCCGAGCGCAAGGTTCGCTTCAACCGTATCGACGCCACGGTCCTGCAATTCGTACGCGCGCAATTTGTTGGCAAGCCCGATGCCGCGCCCTTCCTGGTGCAAATAGAGAAATACACCGCGGCCTTCATTAGCAATGATCGTAAGCGCGCCATCGCGCTGGGCTGCGCAATCACAGCGGATCGAATGCAGCGCATCGCCGGTGAGGCATTCCGAGTGAACCCGCACGAGGATGTTTTTCCCGTCGCCGATCTCGCCGATCACCATCGCTACATGGGTCAGGCCGTCGATCGCGCTTTCATACGCCGCGCCGTGGAATGCGCCGAACTTTGTCGGGAGTTCGAAGTCCGCGATGCGTTGCACGAGCTTCTCGGTTCGCATCCGGTAGGCGATCAGGTCCTTCACGGTAATGAGCTTAAGCGAGTGCTTGTCAGCAAAGAGGCGCAGCTTATCGAGCCGGGCCATGGTGCCATCTTCCGCCATGATCTCGCAGATAACGCCCGCCGGATACAGGCCCGCCAAACGTGCCAAGTCGACGGCGGCTTCGGTTTGACCGGCGCGCACGAGCACACCGCCATCCCGGGCGCGCAGCGGAAACGTGTGTCCCGGCCGCAGGAAGTCGCTCGGCCTAGCATTCGGATCGAGCAGGGCTTGAATCGTGGCGGCCCGGTCGTGCGCCGAGATCCCCGTCGTCGTGCGTCCCCGGGCTTCCACTGAAATCGTGAACGCCGTTTCGTGAACCGCAGTATTGTCGGATACCATTTGGGGGAGTTGCAAATCTTCAAGCCGCCGTCCGATCATCGGGACGCAAATGAGGCCGCCCGCCTCCTTGCGCATGAAATTGATCGATTCGGGCGTGACCATTTGGGCCGCCATGACCAGGTCGCCCTCGTTTTCGCGGTCCTCGTCGTCGAGGACGACGACCATTTGGCCGGCTCGGATGTCCTTGATCGCCGCCTCGATCGTGTCGAAGGGTGAGGCTCCGCGTGGCTGGCCGAGGCCCGGAAGAACACTGTTGAGGCGCTGGAGGGACCGGAACGAAGGCTCCCGCTGGCCGGAACGCAGGTACGAGATGGCGGCCTCCGTTAAACCTGAGCGCTCGGCGAGCTCGGCGGCGCTCAACCCGGCCGCTTCCATGGCGAGTTTTAGGTCATCGGCAAACGTTGCCCGCACACGGCAAGCGTAGGGGTCGACTTAACAGATGTCAAGCCGATATCCCACATGACCAGGGGGCGCCTCCGGTAATTTGGGATCTTCCCTCATGATCCGCCACCTACTTCTGGACGGCCGATCCCGCGCTTCTCGTCGTCGGCGGACCAAACGTTTTGCAGACGCAGCCGGCGAACGACATCATTTAACCGCTTGCTGAAAACTCTCGAGCGCTCGGCGGAGGTCGTCGGGAACCGGGCGGCTCTGCATATTCTTGCGATCGACCGTGACGACGACGAGCGTGGCTGTGGCATCGAGCGCATCGGTGGCGGCGTCATGAACCGCAATCTTCAACGTGATCGACTTGACGCCGATGCGTTCGACTCGCGTGCGCACGATCAGTTCGTCGTCCATGCGCGCCGGGCGGTGAAAATCGAAGTCGAGGTGCACGCGTGGCAGCCAAATGTCGAGCTGCTCGAACATCCGGGCGTATGGGAAGCCCAACGAACGGAAGAGCTCCGTCTCGGCAAGCTCGATAAACCGAACGTAGGCACCAAAATAGATGATGCCGGCGATGTCCACGTCGCTCCAACGCACGCGATCACGCACTTCAAAGATGCCGGTTCGAGCAGAGCCGGGTTCAGATTTCATAGGCCCATTCGAGCTCGGCAATCATCCCTTCGGTCAAGCGACCGTCAACGGCGGCAACCGCGTAGCGCGCCAACGGATCGACTTCCAGGTTGACCAAATCGCCCACCGCGCGTTCACCTAAGGTCGTGCGCAGCAAAGTTTCCGGAATGACGGCAACTTCAAAGCGACCCGGCGAAACGGCCGCGACCGTAAGGCTCACGCCGTCAACGCTGATGAAGGCCTTTTCGCAAATGTAACGGGCAAGAGTAGCCGGACAATCAATCACCAGTCGCGCGCCTTGCCCTTCAGGGATTCGTGCCAGCACGCAAGCGGCAGCGTCAGCATGACCGTACACGAAATGGCCGCCGATCCGATCGCCTAGGCGCAGCGCGAGTTCGATATTGACCTGCGCGCCGCGTTCCAACGTTCCAAGAGTGGAGCACGAGAGCGTTTCCGGCACGACATCAAAGCGCACGATGCGACCTTCAAGCGCAGTCGCAGTTAAGCAGACGCCGTTGACGCACACGGAATCCTTGGGGGCCAGCTCGCGCACGATTTCCTCATCGCACGCCACGCTCAAGCTCAGCCCGCCCGAAGCCGGCCGTTCGCACCGCTCGACGACCCCGCGATGCGCGATCAGGCCGCTAAACACCGCTCACTTCTCCCGTTGCCACCATGTCTTTGCCAAGGCGTTCGACGCGATCGAAGTCGATGCTTGGCAGGGCGCCGTTCGCGCGCACAACGAGCGCCGGTACCGCAGTCAGGGCCGCGAGTTTGATTAGCGCGCTCAACCAATAGACGCGATCCGCACAACGGCTCTCGAGCATCCGGCCGGCAAGCGTCGGCCCGCCTTCGCACAAAACACTCTGAATTCCGCGCTCGCACAAGCATCGCAACGCCTGCTCGAGATCGAGCTGCATGTCGTGCTCCGCGCCGACGTATAGGACATCGGCAACCTTTTCCAACGATCGAAAGGATTTACGCCGTGCAGCGGGCGCCAAGACGACCGTGCGCCGGTAGTTCGGCTGCGGCGCGAAGATGCGCGCGGTTGCCGCTACAGCCTCCGTTTCGCAGGCAACGACGCGCTGGTAGGGACGAAGGCGATCGTGCGCGGGGCGCACCGTCAGGAGCGGATCGTCCACGCGAATCGTACCCGCTCCCACCAGTACCGCATCGTGCGCGATGCGTAATTCGCGCACGAAGGTTCGCGCCTCGTCGCCGGTCAGCCACCGCGACTCACCGGAGTGCGATGCGACGAAGCCGTCCTCGGAAGAGGCGATCTTCACGGCCACGTACGGGCGCGCCGGGACGCGCATCGCGGCTGCGAACGGCTCGATCAGTTGATGAGCTTCCGGCGTATCGGCAAGTTCCACGGTAAGACCCGCCGCGCTCAAGGCTGCGATCCCCGCGCCGCCGGTTCTCGGATTTGGATCCGCTGCGCCGATGACGACTCGAGCAACGCCGGCGGCGATGAGCGCCTGCGTGCAAGGGGGTGTCTTGCCGGCATGATTGCACGGCTCGAGCGAGACGTAGAGCGTCGCACCGCGCGCGTCACCTGCTGAATGCAGCGCCTCGGTCTCGGCGTGCGCCGCACCTGCGCGGTGATGATACCCTGCACCAATGATCGCGCCATCTCGAACGAGCACAGCACCGACAGGCGGGTTGGGCGACGTGTTGCCGATCCCGCGCCGCGCGAGCTCACAAGCGCGCTCGAGAAACGCGCGATCGAGCGGGGTCAGCCTAGCCTCGCTTCCAAAGTGCGCTAAAGACGCAATCCTGGGGTCACTGAGTGATCGCGATACCGCCGAAGAGCGCTAAACCTGGAGTTGGAATGCTGAAAGCCGGCGCTGCGTACGGCGGATGCAAGACGTAGAGCCTCATCTGGACCCGCGGATAACGTCCCACACTACCGGTTACGATCATATCGCCGTTGAGGCCGAAGGCTATGGAGATGACGCCGTTTGCGCCTTTGACAGCAATCGAGTGGTCTTTCACGCCTCCGTTGTGAAAGGCAGCCGGCAAGTACACATCAATCCCTATTGAAGCCACGTAAAGCTTGCCGTCAGGGCCGACAGCACCAACACTGCCGCCGAATTGATCATCAATGCCAAAAGTGGCGACTAATTTGTTTCCAGAAGAACGTGGCGAAAACTCTTGGATGCTCGTACTTCCGAATAAGAATTCGGTGGTCTCGAATACGTCTCCAACATTGTCTGTCGTCACGCCCCTTGGCAGGTTCTCAACAAATATTTCAGCCACTGGTCTTGAACCGGCTTCTACTGGGGCAGCGTACACATCCATGTAACTTCCGTATTGGGAATATTCGGGAACATAAAGGTTGCCTGCGGGGTCCACTGCACAGCGAAAATTACTTTGCGATGGAGACCTTAGGCGAAACGCCTCGGTGGACTGAGGTGAGATCGGTTGCGTAAAGACATGGATGAACGCACCGTCAAGAACGAGGAGCCGTCCCTGATTGTCGGAGCAGCCTGGATGCGCACCGCCATTAACGTAAAACTTGCCTATTGGAACGCTGGCTGGCGTCAGGGGTAATGTGTAGATAAGCACATGGCCAAACCCATCATCCACGTACGCATGCTGCGGTCCGGCATAAGGGTTGGCGTGGGGGCTGGATTCGGGATGAGATATAGGAGCTGGAGGATTTGGTCCCGCTGAATATCCTCCGCCGCCGGTACAATTGGCAAGCGATACCAACGCGAATAAAACAAGTAAGCGAGCAACCATGGCTGTCCTCCGGAATGGTACTTACATACGCTTGCGATCATTCCCCGGCCTATGCCGTCGCCTTCCACATCTTGTCACCCTATCTGGTCACCCTGAGCCTGTCGAAGGGCCGAAATTACGGCTGCCCCCTTGACGAGCTCGGGGTGACAATTTTCCTTAAGCTCCGTTCCGCGGTGCGCTGGCTCCGCCGTTAATGGCGGTCGCTGAGCGCGACGACGATCGCTTCTTTCACGACCGCGTTGGCGGCACGCAGCGCGGCGGCGCAGTCCTCAAGCGTGCTGCCGGTCGTCATCACATCGTCAACCAGAATGAACTGACGCCCTGCTAAATCGCGTTCGCGACAGGCAAAACGGCCGCGTGCGGCAAGACGCGCCTTGCGATTGCGTCCCCGCTGTGCATCGCCTGAAGTCTGTTGAAGATACCGGCAGAGTTGCGCCCCGGAGGAACGCGCGCAGACAGCTGCAAGCAATTCGGCGCCGTCGAACCCGCGCACGGCCTTGCGGCTGCGCGTTGTCGGAACCGGAACTAGGCACGCATGAGCGCTCACGAAAGCCGCCAGACGCAATCCCATGCTGCAGCCCACGTCGCGACGGCCGTCTTTTAACGCCAAAATTGCGCGACGCAACGCGCCCTCATAGGTGCCGATGGCGTGCACGCGCACCGTCTGAAGCTGAACGGATCTTGGCCCTAGGTCAGGAGCGCACGCTTCGCACAGACCACTCCCGAAACTGTCGCAGCCGCCGCACTGCGGCGGGAAAAGCCAATCCAGTAGCGTTCGCACCACGCCACGCTTTCACGCGGTGCGCCCGAACGCCAAGGCTACGCGACGGTTGCCGGCTCCTCGTTGGCAACAACCGCATCCTCGAGCCGCGCGCCCGGAGCGATTCGATAGTTAATACCAGCAATCGTGTGGCGCAACAGTGCGTGGGCGCCCACCTGCGCACCCTCCCACAAAACGGATTTTTCAACGCGAGCGCCCGGACCGACGTGCACGCCACTTGAAAGCACGGCAGGGCCAACGACCCCCGCGCCGTCTTCGACGATGGCTCGCGCGCCGATCAGGACGGGGCCACTGATCCTCGCCAGCGATGAAATCGACGCCGATTCATCGATGCCCGTCGCACGACTGCCCGGAATGCGGAAGCGCCCCAAAAGCACATCCACGCTCGCGCGCCAGTATTCCGAAATCGTGCCGATGTCGCACCAGTATGCAGCGCCGGCATCGTAGCCGTAAAACGCCGCCTCGGCCTTTTGCAGCGCCGGGAAGACGTCCTTGCCAAAGTCATAAAACTTCTGCGCTGGAATCTGCTCGAAGATCGGCGGGCTAAAGACATAAATCCCCGTGTTCACGAGCTTCGAACGTTCGCTTCCCGGCGCGGGCTTCTCTTGAAACCCGCTGATCCGGCCATCCTCTGCGGTCACGACGACGCCGTACTCCTGCACTGCATCTCGCGCGACCAGACCAATCGTTGCAACCGCAGCGCGCTTGCGATGAAAATCGACCAAAACGTCGAGCGGTAAATCAGTCAGATCGTCGCAGCCCACGACCACGAAGGGATCGTCGGTGAGAAAATGCTCCATCTGCTTGACCGCGCCGGCGCTGCCTAAGAGCTCTTCTTCGTAGAGATACGTCAGCCGTACGCCGTGCGCGGACCCGTCGCCCAAACGTGCGACGATTGCATCCGAGAGGTAGTGGACGTTGAGCGCGATCTCATCGTACCCGAACGACGCGAGATAGCGGATCACGTGAACGGCGTTAGGTTCAAGGGCAACGGGCACGAGCGGCTTTGGCACTTGTTTGGTGAGCGGGTAGAGTCGCGTGCTCAAGCCGCCAGCCAAGATCATCGCCTTCATGTGGAGGGTAGGCGATGGCGCAGCGCATCGCTCAAGACGAGCCACACAAAATGCGGCAGAGCAAGTTGCCGCCGCCAACGGCGCGGCTCCGTGAGGAGCCGGTAAAGCCACTCCAGTCCAGTCCGGCGCCAGACCGGGGGCGCCCGCTTTACCGTTCCGCTGAGGACATCGAACGAACCGCCGACGCCGATGCCCGCACCGCAACGCGTTTGCGAAAGGTGCCGCGCGATCCAAAACTCTTGCCGCGGAAACCCGAGGCCAGCGAACAGCAGTTGGGCCCCGCTGGCCGCAATCTGTTGCGCTACGCTCGCACTCTGCGCGTCGCCAAAGTATCCGTGGTGCTCGCCGGCAACCTTTAAGTCGGGATGCCGGCGGCGCAACTCTGCCGCAGCGGCCGCCGCTACGCCCTGCGCACCACCGAGCAAAAAAACCGAAACCTTGCGCCGCGCCGCCGCTTGGCAGAGGCGGTCGATCAATTCAATCCCCGTGACCCGCGCGCGCAAGTGCGAGCCGCGCAATCGTGCAACCAGCAGCAAGCCGATCGTATCGCAGAGCGAAAGCGCACTATGGTTGATCACCCGCTTGAATTCCGCATCGCGTTGCGCGTAGACGATCATCTCGGTGCCGAGCGTTACGATCTGCGCGCCGGACCCCGTTTCCGCTAAGTTCAGAATGCGATCCGTTGCCGATTGTGCGTCGAGTTCGTCGAGCCGGCAGCCGAGGATCTCCAGACTCAAACGGCGGCGCCTTCTTTGTAGCGCTCGAGCAGCGGCCCCAGCTGTCTTTTGAGCGCCTCCGGCATCGGCCCCATCGGTAAGCGCGCGTCGCCAACGTGAAAACCGAGTTCACGCATCGCCCACTTGACCGGGATCGGATTGCTGACGGCGAAGAGCGCCTTGAAGAGCGGCACGAGTTCGAAATGGATCGCTGCAGCCTCGGCAATCCGCCCCGCGTGCATCGCGTCAACCATCTTGCGGAACTCAGGCGAGCAAAAATGCGTCGCCACCCCAACGACACCATCGGCGCCAAGCGCTAGCGACGGCAAAAAGAGATGGTCGTCGCCGCAAAAGAAGACGAAGTCCTTCGGCCGCTCACGTAGGATGTCCGCAAATTGCGCGAGGTCGCCGCTCGATTCTTTGACGCCGCGGATGTTCGGGTGGCGCCGGACGAGCTCGAGCAACGTTGCGGGCAGCATATTGGCGCCCGTGCGGCCTGGGATATTGTAGACGATGACGGGAAGTTGTGTCGCGTCCGCAATCGCGCCGAAGTGCGCGAGCATCCCCTCTTGCGTTGGTTTGTTGTAATAAGGTACGACCGCCAGAATTGCGTCCACGCCTTCCGCTGCCGATTCGTCTACCAAGGCGGTCGAGGTGTGCGTGTCGTTGGTACCGCAATTACCAATGACGGCCGCGCCCTCACCGACGGCACCCTTGACGGCCCGAAAGAGCGCCATGCGCTCATCGACGTTGAGGGTGGGACCTTCGCCCGTCGTTCCGCCCAAGACGAGCCCGTCGTTGCCACGATCGATGAGCCAGCACGCGATGCGCGCGGCTTCGACCAGATCGACTCTGCCGTCTTCGCCGAAGGGGGTCACCATCGCCGTCACGATGCCGCCGAGCTTCATGCGCCTTCTTCTCGCTCGAGCTCAAAGCGGTCGTGCACAGCGGATTCGGCACGCGCAACATCCACCTGCGGAATCAAAATGGAGATCGTGATGTTGCTATCCGTGCAGTGAATGATCTCGACGTTGGCGGCCGAAAGTGCCGCGACGATCCGGTACATCACGCCCGGCATTCCACGCATGCCCGCGCCGACGAGCGAGAGCTTGGCGCAGTGGTCGCGCTCCCGTACCGTCACCTTGAGGACGTTCAGCAGTGCGCGCACGCGTGGCGCGTCCTTCCGGCGCACGGCAAAGAAGATGCCGGCTGCGTTGATATTGATTTGATCGAGTGAAATGCGTTCGCGCGCCAGCCGCTCGAACACCGCCAATTCTAATTCTTGGCGCGCCTGCTGGTCAATCGCATCGTCGCGCAGGATGCAAATGAAACAGAGATCGGAGGTCGACGTCACGCCGGTCACCGGCCGATCGAGCGTCAGACTATCGTGCACGATCGTCCCGCGATCGGTCTTCAAGTTTTTGATCGCATACGGAGTCCTCGTCGCGCGCGCGTATTCGGCGGCCTTGGCGTGCATGACCGTCGCGCCGTGGTCGGAAAATTCGCTCATCTCGAGAAGGTGCGCACGGTCGATCGTGCGCGCGCTCGCCACGCGTTGCGGGTCAGCCGACATCGCGCCGCTGACGTCCGTATACAGGTCGATGCGCTCGGCGCCGAGCGCGTGACCTAGCGAGATCGCACTCAAATCGGTTCCGCCGCGGCCGAGCGTCGTTAACTCCCCATCCACCGTCATGCCTTGAAAACCGGCCACGACGGGCACGATGCCTTCATCGATCAGCGCTCGCACGCGCGAAGGCTCAACGCGTAAGATTCGCGCATTGCCGAACGTGGCATCCGTCAGAATGCCGGCTTGCGCCCCGGTAAGCGCGCGTGCCGGCATGCCTTCGCGCTCCAATGCGCGTGCAAAAAGTGCCGCCGAAATCAATTCGCCGCAAGCCAAGAGCAGGTCGGCGTTCGCGTCGGCGGCTGAGGTTCCACCCAACGCGAGCAAGGTATCGGTCGCGTACGGCTCAGGAGCGCGCCCCATCGCGGAGCAGACGACGACGGCCCACAATCCACGCTCCAATGTTTCTCGAACGCGCGCGACGGCAATTTCACGCGCCCGTTCCGTCGCGAGCGACGTCCCGCCGAACTTTAGAACGCCGATCTGCACCAGGGCGGTCATGCCGCGACCATCCCGCGCTCCAGCAACAGCTCGAGAATCTGCACGCCATTGGTTGCGGCGCCTTTGCGCACCTGATCGCCGCAGATCCACATCGCGAATCGGTGGCCGGATTCGTCTTCGGCCCGCAGTCGAGCTACATGCACGTCGTCGGTCCCTTCGACGTCGCGCGGCGTGACGATGCCGCGACCGTGGTACACGAGGCCGGGCGCTTCTTCCAAGGCGGCGCTGAGGTCTTTTACTGAAGCAGCACGCTCGGTTTCGAAGAACACCGCAGCGCAGTGCGCGTATCGTACCGGCACGCGCACCGCGATGACCGAGAACGGCAAAGCGTCAAGCGCGAGTATCTTGCGAACCTCCGCCTGAATTTTCGTTTCTTCGAGAGTATAACCGCGCTGATCGAGTTCGCCGATCTGCGGAACGACATTGCGCGCGATGCGCGCGGCAAAAGCCTGCGGCGGCGGCTCTGCGCCATCGTGCTGAATCGCGTGCTCCGCGGCCTGCAATTCGTCCAGCCCCGGCCGTCCGGCGCCGCTGACGGCCTGATAGGTAGCGGCGTGCACGCGTTGCAAGCCCGCGACGCTGCAGACCGGCGCGAGTGCAACGCACACGATGATCGCCGTGCAGTTGGCGACTGGGAAGATGCGCTGCTGCGGCCGCAGCGCTGCCGCATTGATTTCCGGCACGATGAGCGCAACGTTCGGATCCAGTCGAAAGGTCGCGCTGTTGTCGATCACGATGCACCCGTTTCCGGCGATGCCGGCCGCGAGGCCGACGCTCGCCTGGTCACCGCCGGCAAAGAACACGACGTCGAAACCGCGCAGCGAATCTGCCGTCGCACGGTGCACGTCGACGCTCCTACCGCGAAACATCACGGCCGCCGCGCGGTCGCGCGATGCGAATGCAGCCAGCGACGACACGGGGAGGCGCCGCTCCTCCAGTACGCGCAGCACGGTCTCGCCGACGATGCCGGTCGCGCCGACGACGGCAACCTTCATGCGAGCCCCGGCTCGAGAACGGCATCCAGACCAACGCTCAGCGAGTGGCGCTCCCGTACCGCTCTTACTGCTAAGAGCAGGCCGTTCGCGTACGAGTCGCGCGAGAGCGAATCGTGGCGAATCGTCAACGTCTCGCCAGCATTGCCGAAGAGCACCTCTTGGTGCGCGAGCAGCCCCTGCAAGCGCACGCTGTGCACCGGAACATCTTGACCAAGAATCGGCTTCAGCCGCTCTGCGGTCAGACGCGCGGTACCGCTGGGTTTGTCTTTTTTTTGGTCATGGTGGAGCTCGACGATCTCAGCCGCCGGAAAATGCCGGGCCGCCTCTTCGCAAAAACGCAGCATCAAGGCCGCCCCGATCGCAAAGTTCGCAACGAGCATGGCGCCGATTTGATGTTCTTGCGCGAGAGCGGCCAGCGCATCGCGTTCATCAATTGTCCAGCCGGTTGCGCCGATGACGGGCGAGACGCCGTGCAGAATGCACTGCGTCGCGATCTCCACTGTTTTTGGATGGGTCGTGAAGTCAACCACGACGTGCGGCTTCGCTTCCAGAAGCATCCGATGCAGATCGGCATAGATGCGCTGCGCGGGATCCGCCTGCCGAGCAAAGCCTCCGACGTACTCCAAGTCTGCTGCCGCGCGTATCGCCTCGACAGCAAGCGCACCCATGCGCCCCCGCACGCCCGCCACGGCAACCCTAATCACTGCTGCTAGCCTAAATTGTCACCCTGAGCTTGTCGAAGGGCAGCCTCAATCGTGGCGCTTCGACTCCGCTCAGCGTGACAAAGACTGTCGTCGTACTTAGACTTTTTCCAAGGGTGCATACTTGAGCATCACCATCTTCTGTCCGACGTTCGGGAAATTGATGGTGAGCAAGCCGTCGCCGCCCGCCCCGATGATGGACGCGACAGCGCCTTCGCCCCACTTCGGATGCCGCACGTGATCGCCCGGCTGCAGCCCCATGCTCACGCCGGCGCCGGCATTCTCATGAATTGAAACCTCGCGCCAGCGCCCGCCGGCCGGACGCGGCAGCACGTTGCCGCCTAACATTTCGACCATCGGCATCTCTTCGAGGAAGCGCGATTTCGGATGCGCGAAGGTGTTGCCGAAGAGCGTGCGGCGTTCAGCGTACGAAAGGTAGAGCCTTTCCATGGCGCGCGTAAGACCAACATAGGCGAGCCGGCGCTCTTCCTCGAGCTCGGTCATTTCGATCAGCGCGCGGCTGTGCGGGAAAACTCCCTCTTCCAAGCCGGTCAAGAATACGACCGGAAACTCGAGTCCTTTGGCGCCGTGCATGGTCATCAGCGTGACGTAGGAAGCCTCGGGATCCAGCGCATCCAGGTCGCTGATCAGCGCGATGTTCCCCAGAAAATCGGCCAATGCTCCCTCGGGCTCATTGGTTTCAAACTCGCGAGCTACGCCGACCAGTTCTTGGAGGTTCTCTAAGCGCGTGCGGGCGTCGTTTGTATCTTCGTTTTGGAGTTCGCGCACATAGCCGGATTCCTCCATCACGGCGACGAGCAGATCGCTGATCGTCAAGCTATCCAAACGGCTGCGCCAGCTCGCGATCAAGTCCGCGAAGCGCTCCAGCTCCTTCTGCTTCTTAGGAACGGCAACTTTGAGCAGCTCGCGGTCGAACACGGCCTCACCGACCGACATCTTAGCACGATTGGCGGCCTCAACGAGGCTGGCCAGCGTTTGCGCCCCGATGCTCCGGCGCGGCACATTGACGATACGTTTGAACGCGATCGCATCGGACGGGTTGAGGATGTAGCGCAAGTACGAGATGATGTCTTTGATCTCTTGGCGCGCATAGAAACCGACGCCGCCCACAACGCGATACGGAATGCCGTCGGAAATCATCGCTTCTTCAAAGACTCGCGACTGCACGTTCGTGCGGTAGAGGATCAGAAAATCCCGGTAGGCTGCACCTTCCCGCACGGCGTTCTTGATCTTTTCGACAACATAACGCGCTTCAGCGCGTTCGGTTTCCGCACAGAATGCCGTGATCGGTTCGCCCACGGAGCGGTTCGTGAACAGTTTCTTTTCCTGGCGAGTCTTGTTGTTTGCAACCAACGCCGCCGCTGCATCGAGAATCGACTGCGTGCTGCGATAGTTCTCTTCCAGCTTGAAGACTTTGGCGCCGGGAAAGTCTTCTTCAAAACGCAGGATCATGCGGTAGTCGCTGCCGCGCCACGAGTAGATCGACTGATCGTCGTCTCCGACAACCGTTAGATTCTTGTGCTCGCCCGCGAAGAGCGTGAGAAGCCGGTACTGCGCGTAGTTGACGTCTTGGTATTCATCAACCAGAACGTAGCGGAACTTGTTTTGATAGCGAGTGCGGACGTCTTTGTCTTTTTCGAGCAGCTCGATCGTCTTGGTGATCAAGTCATCGAAATCCAGTGAATTCGACTCGTTCAAGCGCCGCTCGTATTCCTTGAACACGGTGCCGTAGCGCTCGCCGATGAACGACTCGTGCGTTGCCAGATACTGCGAGGGACTCTGCAGCAGATTCTTCGCTTTAGAGATTTCGGCCAGCGCAGCTCCGGGGGTGATCTGGCGGTCGTCGTAATCGAGGTCGGCTAAAATATCCTTGACAAGGGCGCGCTGATCGGCTTCGTCGACGATCGCGAAGTTGGGAGAGACGCCGATCTTGCGGCCGTCGCGGCGCAAGACGCGAACGCACATCGAGTGAAAGGTGCCCACCCACAGATCGCGCGCTGCAGCGCCGACCATCCGTTCCAGACGGCTTTTCATTTCGCCGGCTGCTTTGTTCGTAAAGGTCACGGCCAGGATGCGGTCAGGGAAAACGTCGAGCTCGTTGAGCAGATATGCGATCCGGTGCGTGAGCACGCGGGTCTTACCGCTGCCTGCGCCGGCAAAAATCAAACAAGGGCCGTTCGCATGGCGAACGGCGGCAAGTTGTACGTCGTTCAAACTTTCCGTTTCGGCGATCATTGGCTATCTACGTTCGACGCGAGTACGTTTTCTGCCTCGCACAGCGCCGACGCGGCCGAAAGGTATGCGACCGTAGACTCAGCGCCCATGTTGGCGTTGACGCCGGCCGCATCGATCCCATCGTGGCAGCCCCCACCTTCGGCCAGCGTGGCCCGGTCCGTATTTCGGCCGTAAAACCACTCCCAAGCAGCCTTGGCAGTTGCTAGAAAAGTCGCTTGGCCTGTGCGATCGTAGGCCGCGAGCGCGGCATCGATCAGTGCCGCGGCTTCCAGTGGTTGCTGCCCGTAGATCGCGCGCTTCCCTCCGCGGGGATACCACCCCTGATTGCCGATCGGGACAAAGATGTCGCGCTCGAGCACGATGCTTCGGTAAAAAGCGAACGATTCCAACCCGATTTGTGCGAGTTGATCATCACCAAGGACATCGCCCGCGCGCAAGGCCGCTTCGCAAAGACGCGCGTTATCGTAGGTCATGAGGTCTTCAAACCACAGCCAGTCCAACGCCCGATGCCGCTGATAGGCCGCCTTGAGCTCTTCGCTCAGGCGGCGCATCGCTGGTTGGCAAACCTCAGCCGGCACATGACCCGACTCGCTCGCGTGCGCGACCCCGAGAATCGCGTAGGCGGTCGAGCGCAAATGCGCGAGCTCGCCAAGGCGCGGCACCGCTTCGCCGAAGAGCCGCGCGCACACGTTGCGCCACGATTCGCGCGGCGCATATCGGGCGCCGTATCCCAAGGACCACACCGCCCGGCCAAACGCATCCTGCGTGCCGCGCTCGTCAAGCCAGGAACGCTCGAACCCCATGAAATTGTGGAACCAGCCGTCTGTCATCTGCGCAGCTTGCAAAAACGCGAGATAAATCGTTGCCAGACGGTGGGCCGTCCTATTGTCCGGCTCGGCCCGCAGCCGGCCGATGACAACCATCAACGCGCGCGACACGTCGTCGGTGCAATATCCCGTCGAGCGGTTAGGAACATCGAAAAGCGCGTGCTGAATGATCCCCGTGTCGTCGCTCAACGTGACCAGATGGTCGAGCGGCGGCCGGAAGGCCTTTGGCATAAAGGATGTCTTCTAGGCGGTGTTTACGAGTTCCAGCAAACCGTCGGCGCTTGCGAGTTCGGCGAAGAGACGGCCGTACGCGGCGGCAACGTGCGGCCACGTCATCTGACGACCGAACCGGTACGCGCGGCGCTCGATGCACCGGCGCAATGCGGGATCGTCCAAGAGCATGATCAGATGTTGCGCGATCGAGTCGGCATCGCGAAACTTGCACAAGAAGCCTCGCCCATGCGCGAGCACTTCTTGCGCGTAGAGATAAGGCGTCGAAACGATCGCCTTGCCGCACCCAACGGCGTAAGCGAGCGTTCCGCTGACGATCTGCGCAGGGTTAAGATAGGGCGTCAGGTAGATGTCGGTTGCCGCCAGATAATTGACGACCTCATCGAAATCGAGGTACTTGTCGACCAGCGCGACGTTGTAGAGCAGGCGATACTCTTGAATCTTGGCTTGGAGCGATTCGCGATACGATTCGCCTTCTTGGCGGCGCACGGTCGGATGCGTTTCACCCAGGATCAAATACAGCGTTTCAGGATGGTAGCGCACGACGGTGCGCATCGCGTCCAGCGCATATTCCAGCCCTTTACCGCGATTGATCAACCCAAAGGTCGTGATCAGCATGCGTTGTCCGATGCCGAAGGATGCCTTCGCATTTTCGGTCGAGCGGAACGGTACATCGGGTACGCCGTGGTGGATCACCTGCAGCTTGGCAGGCTCGATGTCGTACACTTCTTCGAGCAGGTGCTTTCCCGTTTCAGAAAGCGCGACGACGGATGTGGAATGCGCGCAAAGCTCGCGCGTAACGCGCAGCATCACTTCATCGGGTTCGGGTAAGACGGTGTGCAACGTCAGTGCGACCGGTTTTTGCAATTCTTTGAGCAGATCGATCAGCCACTCGCCGCGCTCGCCACCGAAGAGGCCGTACTCGTGTTGAATGTTCAGCATTTGCGCGGGATGGGCGTTGACGACGGCAGCGACGTAGGCGTACGAGCGCCGATCCTCTTCGCGCAGCCGAGCTGTCACTTCGGGCCCGTACTGGCGATGCTCGCCGCCCGGCTCGTCGATCGCGATGATTTCGCTCTTCGTTCCAAACGTGCCGTCGAACGCATCAACGACGTCCTTGGTAAAGGTCGCGATGCCGCATTCCCGGGGCGGGAATGAGCCCATGAAGAGGGTACGCGGAACCGAGCCCGCGGCAAGCGCGTCTACCGACCGACCAAGCACTAAAGAACTCCCACTTCCCCGGCTCTATTAAAGGAAGCCCGAATGCGGGGCGGCGCCAGGGAGGCCGCCCGTTAGCTTGTTTTACCCGAGAGGACTAACCTGCAAAACCTACGTCGCGCCCGCGAGCGGCGCCGTCGGCCCCACGCGGGCTCCCTCCTCAAGGACACGTTGCGGCTCGATGTAGGTGTGGTGTCCGATGACGCTGCCCCGAGCCACGTGCGCGCCCGCACCGATGCGCGAGCCGCTGGCAATAATCGCCTCTTCGATCCGCGCGCCTTCTTCGACCATCACATCTTCCCATAACACCGAATCGACGATAACGGCGCCGGCCGCAATGCGGCTGCCGCGCCCGATGACCACGTTGGGACCGACTCGGGCACCGGTGTCAATCCGAACATCCTCGTCAAGGTGCACGGGCGGCACGATAGCCGCGTGAACCTGCCGAGCGCCCGGACCGGTGATGCCCGGCTCGAGTTGCAGCGGCATCGTACCGTTGAGAATGTCGCGATGTGCGCTCAAATAGTGTTCGGGGCGGCCAACGTCGAGCCAGTAGTCGTTCGTCGTGTAGGCGTAAAGCGGCAAACCATCGGCCAAGATCTTCGGAAAGGTTTCGCGTTCGATCGAAACGTTGCGCCCGCCCGGAATCATGTCGAGGACGCTGCGTTCGAGTAGGTAGGTGCCGGCGTTGATTTCGTTCGTCGGCGCTTGATCGCGCGGCGGTTTTTCAACGAAGGCCGAAATGCGGCCGGTTTGATCGTGCACGACGCATCCAAATGCGGAGGGATCTTCGACCTTGATCAAGTGCAGGACGCCGCAGCCGCCTTTTTGTTCGTGGTAGCGGATCATCCCTTTGAAGTCGAGGCTCGTCAGCACGTCGCCGTTGAGGACAAAGAACGGGCCGGTGATATGCTGCTCGACATTCTTGAGCGCTCCGGCGGTACCGAGCGGCACGTCCTCGATAACATAGGTGATCTTCATATCGAGCTTAGCGCCGTCGCCGAAGTAATCGCTGATCGCCTGCGGCATGTAACCCGCCGGCAGAATCACATCTTTGATGCCGGCAGCGTAGAGACGCTCGAGTGTTCTGGCTAAGAACGGAACGTTCATGATCGGCACCATTGGCTTGGGCGTGCCGTACGTCAGCGGCCGAAGCCGCGTTCCCTCACCGCCAACTAGAACGATCGCCTGCATCATCAACGTGTTCGCAATGCATGTCGAAAAGACATTCAACACTGCGCCACCCAGTTGGCACACGTCTTTCGTACGGTTTCAATATGCAAAAGAGAATTGATTGGGACGCGGTGCAACGATATCACGACGAGGGTCACCTGTTCAGCGTATGCGTCAAGAAATTCGGCTTCACGTCAGATGCTTGGTACAAAGCCGCGCGCCGTGGCGATCTAAGACCTCGAACACCTCCGCGAGCGAGCAGATTTCGTTACGATTGGGCCGCCGTGCAGGCGTACTATGATGAAGGACACACGTACCAAGAGTGCCGCCACCATTTCGGCTTCGCGTCCACCGCATGGACGGATGCGGTCCGACGCGGCGACCTCAAAGCCCGCGCTCGACAATGGCCGCTTCAAGTGTTGCTTGCGAATAGCCGATCGACCCGCGCGGTGAAAGCGCGCTTGCTTGAGGCTGGCATCTTAAAAAACGTTTGTTCGCAGTGCGGTATCTATGATTGGCACGGAAACCCGCTCTCGATTCAAATCGATCACATCAACGGCATCTCCGATGACAACCGACTCGAGAACCTGAGAATGCTTTGCCCGAATTGCCACAGTCAGACGGAAACCTTCAGCGGTCGGAACGCTAGGCGAAGGCGCTTGCAAGAAGCTTCCCAGTCCGTGTAGTATAAGCGTCGCTGCGATCCGGGGTCGTCTAATGGCAAGACGCGGGCCTCTGAAGTCCGTTATCGGAGTTCAAATCTCTGCCCCGGAGCCATGGCCCCATCGTCTAGATGGCCGAGGACGCCTGCCTCTCACGCAGGTAACACCGGTTCGAATCCGGTTGGGGCTATTTTAGCGGGTCGTTGGATCGAGTCCAGCGTCCGGCGCCATTCGAAATGACGTCGCCCGATAAGGGGGCGGGCGTTTCTCTTTCTCATGCCGGTGCGCGTTAACACGCTTTCGGAGAGAGGGTGACGCGATTTTCTCTAGTCGGGACCACAGGTCTTGGCGTCCTTAAAGACCCATCGCAATACCTCGCCAGCGCGAAAGGCCTAGGATTCGCGCCGCGGATCCTCAAAAGGGCTTTCGTCTCGCCCGCGATTCTTTTCAGGAGAGAATTTGCGCATGAGGAACCTCCCGGCAGCGCTGGGCGTCCTCGCGATCGTATTGGTCGGCAGCAAAGGTAACGGAATTACCGTGCCTGTCGCGCGTAATGCGCCATTCGTGTTCATCGTGCCCTATTTCACAGTTGTTGGCGACGTCCGCGGCTCGAATGGTGTTTCTGTCTACAAAATCGACGCGGCAACTGGCGCCCTAACACTAGCCGCGGGTTCACCGTTCGCGACGGGAAGAGACCCAAGTGCTTACGCGCTCGCTCCCGGTGGCCGCTTTGCATATGTGGTCAACAAGGGCTCTAACAACGTTTCCGCCTACAGGATTAACGCGACGACCGGCGCGTTGACACCGGTGAGCGGTTCGCCCTTCGCGGTGGACTACAGCCCCTCGGGTCCCAATGGCATAGTGGTCGACCCCGGGGGCAAGTATGCGTACGCGGTATCCGACGCCGGCATTTCCGCATTCTCGATCAACGCGAAGAGCGGAGCTCTGGCATCTATGCCAGGGTCGCCGTTTGCCGCAGCCCGGTCGGATGGCTTCGGAACCTCTTCCATTGCGGTCGATCCCTCGGACAGGTTCGCGTACGTTCTCAACTACTTCAGTAATACCGTCTCCACTTATACGATCAACACGGCCGGCGCGCTTAAACTTACCGGCTCGCCGCTGGATGCGGGCCAGAATAGCAACGATCTGGGTTCGTTCAACAGTGTGACGGTCGATCCCAAGGGCAAGTTCGTGTACGTGACTGGCTCCTGCTGCGTCTACGTCTACGCGATCAACGCGACAACCGGCGCGTTAGCGCCTCCCGCTCATTTGAGCTTAGGCCGCCTCGGCGATTTCATTCTAAGGGGATTTGCGATCGATCCGACGGGCAAGTTTGTGTACGCGGTTGACGGTAGCCGCGTCTACGCTTACGCGATCAACGCCACTACCGGCACGTTGAAAGCCGTAGCGGGCCGGAGGTTCGCCGTACGCGCCGACGCCGACCCCTACAGTGTTATGATCGATCCGACGGGAAAGTTCGCATACGTGTTCAATCGCGGCAGCCCCGTCTCCGCGCCCACGATCTCCGCCTACAGGATCGACCCCTCGATTGGCGAGCTTACGCCGCTGGCATGTTCGCCGTTTGCAGTTGGCGACAATAGGACGGATCCAATCGCTCGCTGGTTCAACGCCGGCAGATGCGCGGCGTTCAATGGAGCGCTTTGGATCGACGCGCATCCGCCGCCTTTTGCCAAGCGCGATTCGGAGGGCGTGATTTTCGATCGCGTCACCGCAGCGACTCGGGGGTACTTCTACGATCCCGAGAGCCGCTTCGCGCTCCGCTACCCCAACGCAGACTCTGAAGGGACCTTTACGCTGCGAGTGAGCCGGCCCCCACCGGCTGGTGTTCCGCGGCACGACCTGAGCAAGCTGCAGACCACGTCGGGAATCAAACTCGGCTCGAGCGCCGACATGGTCCTAAGGTTGCTCGGTAAGCCGAAGATCGTCAACGGATGCAATCAACAGCGTTACATCTACTTGAGAAGTCGGGAAGGCGAGCCGACTTCGCTAGAGTTCACGATCGGCAGCGGCCGGGTCACCGAAATCTTTGAGGACTTCGGAGGCTAGCCGTACTGACACGAAATGTCAAGCTCGTCCGAAAGGCCAAGGGAGCTATGCGAACAGCGGTCTCATCGGTTTCGCTAACGGTTGCGTTGTGTTTCCCATTGGCTGTGCAAGCGCAAGCCGGACCGCACGCGAAATTCGGACCATTAGGATGGGTGGCTGTTGCATCGGGATCGTGCGTGGAAACGACCGTTCGGTCGGTAGCGCCACGCCTAGACGGGCTCGATCCGACGAAAGAGCACTTCCAACGTCAAGACTTCATCCGCAGCGGCGTCGCCGTCACATTCAACAAGAAACTGGGCAAACCAAACGGCATACAATGGGCAGAAGTCGTGCATTATCAGCAAGAGGCCGGCAACAATATCATGATGAGCGAGCGAGTTGGCGATCGCGTTCGGGTCTGCTTTCTTGGCGAACCCGAGGCTGATGAGGCCTGCGATCCGAAGGTTGACTTACGCGGGCGGACGTTCAGCGTTTACGACTACCGTCAGCGCGCGTCCTACTCGGGCATGAATAGTGAGCACGGCTGCGGAGGAGCCTAAACTAGCAACGGCTGCTGTATTCTTCAAGCGGCGCCGTCACATGCCCGGCTAATATTGGGTAAACTGGCGTCGAACAGTCGCGTGTTAGCATAGGCTATGACGTCGTCATCACCGCTGTCGGCGCGCCGCAATAAAGACGGGTCCCAGGGCTGATCCGTGGGCATACGGCCGTTCCCGCGACGCGACTCAATGAGGAGTGGGGGCTTGATTTCATGGAAGATCGGCTCTTCAACCGACGCAAGATTCGGGTGATGACCCTTGAGGATCGGTTCTCCCGCGAAGGGTTGTCTCTCGAGTCAGCGTTTTCGATTCCGGGGACTCGCGTCGTCCGCGAGCTCGACGCAGTCGCCGCCGTTCGCGGTTATCCCGCTCGACTTCGGATCGATAACGGTCCAGAGCTTACGAGTCCGGCGCTGCTCAAATGGTCGGTGCTGCACGACGTCGACCTTCATTTCATCGATCCCGGGAAGTCGGCGCAGAACGCTTGGATCGAATCGTTCAACGCTCGCGTCCGTGACGAGTTTCTCAACGTGCGACTGTTTCAAAGTGCGCCCGAGATGCAGGTCGGGCGCAAGAGTGGCTTATCGACTACAACGAGGAGCGGCCCCATAGCTCGCTCGGGTATCTCACACCCAAGGAGTTCGTCGAAGGCCTCGACGTAAACCCTGCCCCACGGTTGTCGGTGGCCTAATTTAACGAGTCCTGAGAGCGAGCGTAGTCCCGGCATCTTCTGAGCGCTTCTCGGGCGATCAGTACTTCGTTGACATGCTCCCCCGCCCAACGCCGGGGCTTTACGGAGCGTGCGGTAAAGCGCTCCAGCCTTTGCCCGACGCGATTTGCCAGCCTTGCGCGTCGCCGGTGCGGCTGCGGTATGTTCCATCGCCACCCGCGCAGCCGCCGCCGGCACCGAACGCCTGGGCGCAAAAGCTCACGACCACGTATTTGCCGTCGTACCTCATGTGCTGCGACGTGCAGCCGGTCGCCCACTTCGGATAACTCGACATTCCCCAGTCGGAGGCCAGCACCACCGTCCATCCGACGATGTCGTCGTGCGCCGTCTGCGCTTTATACATGACGCAGTCGTTTAAGCCGAAGATCATCGGGTCGTGGCCGGCGACCGGAACGCGAAGGACACGGTCTCCAAACCGGGCTTGGTCGTCTTGCGTAAGCGCGAACGGGACGTGGTGAGCGCACGCGGCAACGAGCCCGGCGCAGGCGAGCAAGGTGATAGTCAGCCGCATATGACGGCCGCGATTTTGCGGGAGTTGGCCCACACTCCTGTACCGTGTGGCCCCATAGCTCGCTCGGGTATCTCACGCCCAAGGAGTTCGTCGAAGGCCTCGACGTAAACCCTACTCCACAGTTGTCGGTGGCCTAATTTATGGGCTCAGACCCGTAATGGGCGCCTCAGAAAAAACGGCAGATCCCTCATAGGCTGCTATTCCCTGGTAAGGAAAAATCGAGTTCGAATCCCGCTGGGGCTATTTTCGTTAGACCTGACAGTAAACTCTACGGCCTGTTCAGTTTTTCCCGTGCGCTGTACGGCAGGCGATTTGGCGCGTCAGCCGTCGAACCCACCCCCCGCACGATGCCGCCATGCATGTCGTGCCACGCCGCACTGAGTGACGGAATCAGCGTGTGTATCGAATGCGTGCCCGACGGTTCCTGGTAGAAGCTTACCGGCAATCCGTTTTGGTATAGCGCCAACGCCGTCGCTTCCCCATCCTTGGTGGGCACGACGTCATCGTGGGCCCCCGTGACGACGTACACCGGCATCTCCCTCCAAACCTCGAGAACCGTGCGCATCTCATCATTCAAAACGGATCCGGAAATGCACATGACGGCCGTCCACGGCGCTCCACTACGTGGGCCGAGCCGAAATAGGCTGTACCCACCCATCGAATAGCCGACCAAGTAAACGTGGCGCGGATCGACTGGCAGGGCATCGCGCGCCGCGCGGAGCGCGTCGTATACATCGGTGGCGCCAGGTTCCGCATAGAAATAGTGTGCGCGAGCATAGGGCGCGAGTACTATCGATCCGGTGCGATCCGCCAGCCGCCGAAAGAAGGGTGGGCCGAGAATCTGGGCTTCGCTTTGCTCGTGCCCGTGCAAGAGAATGACGAGAGGGCGCGGCTTATCTGGGCCGGCGGGGACATAAAGAGCGGCGGGTTGCATCGTTCCATCGACGCTTGAGTTTATAAAGACCTCGCGCAGGCCCGGCTGCTTGCTGATCGTTTGGTAGCGCCGGTCCAACATTTGGTGCACCGCGCTCAGATCCAGCGATATCTCCGTTCGAAGCGTTTCGTCCCAATCCGCAGCCGTAAAGCCTGATGGGACCTGTTCCGCTTTCTCGAGCGCTCTTTCGTCGTCGTTAAGGCGCGCGCTGAACAGAAGCGCGATGTCGGGACCGTGTTCGGCAGCGACGCGCAATTGAGCCGCAGTGTAATCGCGTTGCGTCGCAACCAAATCCGAACGCAGTCCTGCAAACGGCGAAGTGGCGCCTTGCGTCGCAACTGCCATCGCTATCAAAGCGGCAGCCCTGCAAACGGCCCCTGCGCTTGATCGATCTACCTTTGCAGCTAGCATGGTTGCAGGCTCCCTCGCCTTCGCTAACGCGCTGTGATCTCTGCGAGTGACGCTCTTATGTTCTTCTTATCGGCGACACGACCGCCACTCTCGTCGCTTCTTCGTGTTTGCCGCCGCAAATGCGAGCGCTTCTTTTTCGGAGAGGTGCGCACCGCGTTCCATCCACGTTGCGCCGTCCTCGGTCGAATGCGACGGGAGGCCTTCGTCGGCAGCAGCTCTATTCTGCTACGGAACTATTTATGAGATGTGCTCTAATATGAATCGGGCGCTATTTTCGACGGTGGCATCGCGATGAGATCGGAGTCAGTCACAGACGTTCGGATGGCGACGTATGCGCCCGGCTTTCGTGAAAAATCGAAGCAATCCGACAGATCATCCGAGCGACGGTCTGTCGTGCCGATCTCTGGTAATCCGAAGACCTTTTCAGTGAACTTGAGAATGCTGCCAAATTCGTGACGATGGTGCGATACGTACCCGCGTCTAGCATACGGCGAGATGACGATCATGGGCACGCGAAACCCCAACCCCATCGCATCCAATTGGGGCGGTGCTACATGGTCGTACCAGCCTCCCCAATCATCCCAGACCACAATGAGCGCGGTCGTGTTCCAAAGGTTGCTGCGCCCAAGCGCGTTTGCGATTGATGCGACCCATTGCGGACCTAGGTCGGTACGTGTGACGATCGTCCGGCCGCCAATCCCATATTGTGAATGATCGGAACTGCGAAAGTCCGGCGTCACCCATGAGACGGCGGGCAGCGAACCCGTGGCAATGTCTGCGAGTATGCGCGTCTCCGGCGTGATCACTTTGTTATCCCAGTCGCTACCGTATCGAATGTGCTTGATGGCATCGAAGGCCGACCAGATGGAGCCTAAATCATCCGATGGAGGCGCATACGAACGCCAAGAGATATCGTGCTGGTCAAGCACATCGGCGAGCGTGGGATAGTCGAAGCAAGGAAATACTGTGCGCCCATCCGTACCGCGGGGACCGAGTAGGGCAACTGTCGCGTCTTTTGGCGAATCGCATCCCCACCAAAAGACGTTGCTTGCGGTCCGGTTAGGATTCTCGATGGCTGTACCGGATTCGCCGGAGATCAAATATTGATGCGCGGGAAAACTAGGACCGCCAACCGACTCGAATGTCTCGTCGGCAAAGGTAAACGAGCGCGCCAGTGTCCAGTAAGGTTTCGTTTCGCCGCGAGGCACGGTCGCATAAGGATAGTCGCCATTCTTCTTTTTCGGCAGCGTGCCGATGGTGTCAAAGCCATCCATTTTTCCACGATCGTACGAATTGAGGAACGTCCGGCGTGCATGGTCGACGTCAACCGGATCATTGAGGCTAACTGGATGTAGTCGCACGATCGACCCGTCGTGCCGTCTACCGAATTGCACCGTATCTGCGCCGGGAAACCCGTTAAAAAGATTGTCAACGCTTCGGTTTTCTTGAATGACGATGACCACGTGCTGGATCAAGTGAGCTGGACTGACGGCAAACTGAAGCGCGACTGCTAAGGGAACAATCATGAGTCGTACCTCCAGCATGAGAGCAAACGAGTGTTTCGTCATAAACCGAGAGTGCGACCACTACTACGCTCTCTTGTAAACGGTGTGCGAATGGATGGCAGGCCGTACCATAAACCGACATCCCCAGATGGCCTCGCCTTTGGACGACGACTTCCCGTTTCCCACCTTGACCACAGAGGACAACGCTTCGAGTGGCCCCGTTCGAGCACCACGGTGGACTCTTGAGCCGCCGGGCGTGCGCATCTCATGTGGTTCGGCTTGAATAGCCGTGGAGCGCCCTCGTCGCGCCACCTCGTTCCATTGGATAACCTCGAATTGTGTGTGGACGATGTGGCAGCGCGGTCTAGAGCGCCCCGTCGAAACTAGGCATGAGCTGCACCTAAGCGAACCGTGCGATCTCGTCGACGTTGAAGCGCGGCAGGCGCGGGAAGAGCTTGCTGTCGTCGCCGTAGCCGATATTGATCAAGTATTGCGACACCCAATTGCCGTCGGGGAAGAAGGCTTCATCGACGATCTTCCGGTCGAAGCCGACCATTGGCCCGGTGTCGAGACCGAGCGAACGAAGCGCGACGATGAAGTACGCCATCTGCAAGACCGCGTTGTCCCATGCGATTTCGCGTTGCGCCGCGGGTTGCATCGCCGCCATCGTTCCCTTCAGCATCTCGCCGCGATCCGGGAACGTCCGCGGGAACTGCTCGTAGAATTTCAAGTCGGTCGCGATGATCGCCGTGACCGGCGCTGCCATGGTCTTTTCGAGATTGCCGGCGAGAAGTGACGGGCGCAGCTTCTCTTTCCCCTCGGCGGATTCGACGAACACGAGACGCAACGGGAGCCCGTTGGCGCTGGTTGGCCCAAGGAGGGCAAGTTCCACGGCGCGTGCGAGCAGCTCGCGACGCACTGGGTAATCAAGGAAGCCGTTTGCCGTTCGGGCCTCGAGAAAGATCGTCCGTAGCGCAGCCTCGTCGAGTTCCCGAGCCGCCTTGCGGTCGACGATCTCGTCCGTCGTCGGGATCACGGTCGCATCGTAGATGCCGCTGGCGGCGTCGGCGCCGGGGGATGTCTCGGTCACGGGCGAGAGCCCGTGCTGAGGGAGGGATGTTTGCCGACGCGCCAGGTCGGGCGAGGCTTCGCTGAGCCGGTCGACAACCCGGGCGGTCAGCCGGCGGCTTACCGATTCCTCTCCGGTAATGCTCGAGTCGATGTGAAGTACGTTCATGGGGAGTCCTTTCCCAGCCCGGGGTTATTAGACGACGGATGTTGCTTAAACGGCTAGCGTTGTGTATACTACTGGAGTTGGTTGGCCAAGTCAACCGACAAACCGGCGAACTTGTCGCTTAGCCGACACTAACGGGAAACTGATGACAACCAAGACCTTAGACGAGCCTCGCGTCGACCCGCGAGTTACTCGCACGCAAAATCTGATTCGCGACGCATTGAAGTCGCTGTTATCCGAGAAGAGCTTCGAGTCGACCAGCGTCCAAGACATCGCCGAGCGCGCGACCGTGAACCGCGCGACGTTTTACGCCCACTTTCAGGATAAGTTCGCGCTGCTGGACGCGGTGATCCGCGACGCTTTACGCCAGCACCTGTCCGAAGACAATCGGATGGCATCCGACGTGCGCTCCCTGCTTTCTGCCGTTGGAAAAAGCGTATTCGGCTTTGTCACGGCGCACGGTAAATGCAAGGTGGATCGCGATTTCGAGCCTCAGTTCGAGCGCGCGATGGAGGCCGAACTTGGCGAATTCCTAGCGCCGAGATTCAGCGCTTGCACCGCGCACGTGATCGCTGCGGCGATGGTGGGCTCTGCCATGCGGTGGCGCGCCGGCGGGCGCAAGGAACCAGCGGATCGGCTCGTGCGCCAAATCGTCGACATTCTCTCCGATGGGGTCGCCAAGTCTCCGGCGTAAGCCGGGGCGCGCGCAGCTCTTTGAACAGCTTGAACTTCTCTAGACCTGATTAGCGAGAGGCTAGAATCGGCCGCAATCACACCCACTTCCCTCCATGGGCTTGTGCGCCTGGACGGCATGCGTAGCTCTGAGCGACAGGAAAAGTCGATCCGATTCTCGCCTCAACGCGCTCGCTTTGGCGCGGGGCGTGCAGGGTAGCGCCCTTCTTCTACTTCAAAGTTCTACTTAACACATATAAGCAGATAGTATTGGCTGTAATGGACGCCTTAGAAAGATCGCCATCCCTCACAGGCTGCTACTCCCTAGTAAGTAATAGTCGAGTTCGAATCCAGCTGGGGCTACATCTAAGACCGCGTAACGACGCGGTTTTTTCGTTTACGAGTACTTCAATGTGTCCGCAATGTGTCCGTGCAGCGTCGCAAGGCTACCCTGTGACGCCGCGAAGACGGTGGTCGCTCGCAACTGCACGTTCTTCTGCGCCCGGAAGCACGCGCGAACCGCGCTTAGATGTATGCGCGCGCCAGTTGGCCCCCGGGGTCGGCGCGAGGGAGTCACGCGGAGGCTCTCGTTTTTTCCTCACTAGAACGTGATTTGATGGGTAGCGCCGAATAAATGGTAACGATGGAAGGCGGCCGGAGAACTCTCGAGACGCTGGCCGCAGCGGTTCTCGTCATTCTTGCATTGGCCGGATG